>Ga0315901_10003381_pt1 | contig 20739 bp, 20 predicted proteins | sample LakEriMetagenome_10_FD_203761 | JGI IMG/M metagenome (GOLD analysis project Ga0315901, IMG submission 203761) | Freshwater fungal communities from buoy surface, Lake Erie, Ohio, United States - Buoy 2 MA116 | ecosystem: Environmental > Aquatic > Freshwater > Lake | place: USA: Lake Erie, Ohio... | reverse complement strand
TTCAAATTATTTCACTAGGTAATGAACACACACAAACAAATCCAACAAATCGCCGCAACTGACGAACTCCTCGATCAAGCGATCACCCTTACCCCCATCCGCAAACCCAAAGACCTCAACCACCTCCAACGCCGCCAACAACAACGCGCCATCAGCAACGACATGATCCGCGTCGCCATCGCCTACGGACAACAACGCAGCGATCGACATGGCGCGATCGTCTACACATTAAGCGATCGCCAACTCAAAACCAGTCCCTATGCCAAATTTACTGACACACTCAGAGGCTTGCAAGTCATCTGTTTACAGGACTTCCAAAACCTGCAAATCCTCACTACCTATTGGAACTTCGACAGCAAACGCAAAGCCAGAAAATAGACCTATGCAAAACTCCAAAGACCTCAGAGCCGCCTCCCAACTTCTCAAGCAAGCTCAAATCATGATCGACAAATACAATCTCCCCGCACAGCCATTTCTCCAACAATTAGGACTTCTGCAAACTCAACCCGAAACCGAAATCGTCTTTGAGAAAACTGGCGGACGGTTCCATCTCTTCAAAGCACTCGAAGAAGCCAAAGAACGAGTCGTGATCAAATGTCCTTGGGCAAGCGATCGCGCGATCGACAACGACCTCATGCTACGGCTGAACTATGCCCTCGACCAAGGCGTACAAATCGACCTCGGCTGGGGCTACCAATACGACCTCGGTACGATCATCAAAAAAGACCATCACGGCAACCTCACCTTCACCACCGAAGGACAATATCGCTATAGCGCCATGTCCAAACTCTTCCAACTCCAAAAACGCTACAGCGATCGCCTCCACCTCAAACTCACAGGCGGACATAGCAAATACTTTGTCTGCGATCGCCAGTTCGCCTATGTCGGCAGTCACAACATCCTCAGTGCCACCATTCCCAATCTCAAAGTTGCCTATCCCGACCTCCAAGGCGATGAAACAGGAACGATTCACCGAAATCTAGAAATCATTCAAAAACTGATTACTCGCTACGATCAAGCGATCGATCTCACTGGTTCCAATATGCTATCAACCATGAAATTGACTGCATGAAACCCAATATCTCCCAAGTCTTCAAACATCACGGCGAATACTTGATAGAGACACAACATCACCATTCTCAATATCCTGCTGTGCCTCTCGGAAATCCGCCATAAATTTCTCGCTATACTGTACGTCCACCGTTAGCTTTAGTCCCAACCTATCTAACCACGCCGCCAACTCATACACTGCTTGACTCTTATCACTTGCACCAAAATCTTTCACCCATTGGCGATCGCTCTCATTACCCAGCGCTGCCGCCACATGATCTAAACATAAAGGCAATAACTCAGGCTCAGGCTTTTCTTCTTCTAAAATAGCAGACACATAAGCCGCCGCTTCTTCAGGATCTTTTAGAGACTCAATTAAAAAATCTTCGTGAGATTTAACCTGTACCTTTACGCTTTGCATAGTCCCTCCAATAAGACTTAGCCAATTGAATATCGCGTTCTTGAGAACCTTTATCGCCAGCACACAACAACAGTATAACCCTTGAACCAACTTGTCCAAAATATATACGATAGCCAGCGCCATAATTGATTCTCAACTCATATACCCCATCACCCACAAACTTAGAATCCCCAAAATTTCCTAGTGATAAACGATCTAGTCGAGCTTGAATTTTTACTCTAGCAGTGCGATCTCTTAATCTGGTAAGCCAATTTTCAAAAGGGTAATTACCGTTAGCATCTTGATACGGTTGAATATTTCTAGGGTGTGGTTCCATAAGTAGTGATGTATTAGAACAGTTAAGGCACTTAAATTTAGTGTTTTGTAAGTTTCCTTCAACTGGACTAGACTAAGCAATACCCTAAGGAAATTAAATGATCGAAACCTAGAAATGATTCAAAAACTGATTACTCGCTACGACCAAGCGATCGATCTCACAAGTTCCCTAATTTCTCAAAAAATAATATTGAGTGCTTAAATTCTCTATATAGCAACGTAAGAGATAGATAGGACAATTCAAAACCCAAAAGATGGCAGAGCTTCGCTCTGCCATCTTTTGGGTTTTATGTCCTAAGCAAAGCTTACATTGCTATAGCTCAACTTTCTGAAGCAGTGCTTATTCAGACATCAGTAAATCATCCTCAACAGGTTCGAGATAAAGCGCGATCGCCTCATGAATATTTTCGAGAGCCTCCTCAACAGAGTCGCCTTCACTGATACACCCTTGCAAAGAAGGCACATAAACCGTAAAGCCTAGATCTTCACTCGGCTCAAGAATAACTTGAAATTTCATGCTTGATCCAATTGCCTGACACTTACCGTCAATTTTAGCCCCAACTTATCTAACCACGTCGCTAACTCATACACCGCTTGGCTTTTATCACTTGCGCCAAAATCTTTCACCCATTGGCGATCGCCATCACCACCCAAAGCTGATGCCACATCATCAATCGCCGAAGCCAACAACTCAGGCTCAGGCTCAGATTCCTCCAAAATTGCCGCAATATAGCCAGCCGCCCTATCAGGATCTTTGAGCGAATTAACTAAATACTCTTGATAATCTCTACTAGTCGGAACCTTCACGCTTTGCATAATCTCTCCAATACTCTTTAGCTAACTTAATATCTCGATCCTGCGTACTCTTATCACCACCACACAGCAACAGCACCACCACAGAGCCAACTTGTCCAAAATAAATCCGATAACCCGCACCATAATCGATCTTGAGTTCGCATACACCCTGTCAAATAACTTCAGTCAATTTTGTTGAAGCAGTTCAGATAATATACCTAAGTTACCAAGATTATTGATAGAAAGAGCAACACGCCTCCTATCATCAACCATATAATCGAGGACTACCTACTAATCATCTAAACTGATAGCCTTACTCATAAATGTTATGCCCGATCGCCTCCAAAAAATTCTCTCTAGACACGGAATTGCTTCGCGCCGAGAAGCAGAACAGATGATTTTGGCGGGACGGGTTGCAGTGAATGGGAACAAAGTTACTGAATTAGGAACGAAAGCCGATCCTGAAAGCGATCGCATTAAAGTTGATGGCAAGTTACTCCAAACCAATGCACCAAAATTTGTCTATCTATTACTTAATAAGCCCATAGGCGTAATGAGCACCTGTGATGATCCTCAAGGTCGAAAGACCGTTTTAGACATTCTGCCATCACAGTATCGACATGTTTATCCAGTCGGACGGCTGGACTATAACAGTAGTGGAGCGTTGATCTTGACTAATAATGGAGATTTTGCGAATTACCTAATGCATCCCCGTCATCATGTTCCCAAGACCTATGAGGTTTGGGTTAAAGATATACCTAGCGATCGCGTCATTAAACAGTGGCAAGATGGGGTTATCCTTGACGGCAAACTTACGCTGCCTGCGTCTGTAAATATTCGGCAAATTGAACGCTGTAAATACCAAACTCCACGTACCCAATTGCAGATAGTTTTGTCTGAAGGGCGCAACCGCCAAATTCGTCGGGTTGCCGAGCAGTTAGGTCATCCTGTCTTATCGTTACATCGCGTGGCGATCGCGACTATTTCACTTGAAACTCTTAAGGTCGGGTCATATCGACCACTAATCGATCAAGAAATCGAAACATTATGTCCAATCTAAAAAGAATTTACATTGCACCTCAGCTCAAGATACAGTAAGTAATATAGCTGTTGGTATGTAGTGTGTAGTGCAGTAATTTATTGTAAAAACATTGCAGAATGTTATATTACTTTACGTTAGGTAATATAACCCAAGTTGCTATCTATCAAAAACCGTCTCAAAACAAGTTAAAAACAGCCTATCTAAGTGCTAAACAACGCTTTTTTTGTATAAAAATCTAACATTTTTTATTTTGATTTTAGTTTTGAATGAATAGGTAGCAACTTGGGTTAGTATAATTACATCAGGTTACTTAAATCGACAATGACGCTCTAGATAGAATTTGTAATTGTGCAAGTTCGACTGAAAGCCAACTTGAATCAAGTCAGTCCAATCTCTTCCTACATGTCTGTGAGTATTGTGAATATTACAACCTCGAAGCAAGCAGAGAAATTAGCAGAAATCGGAGCGCAATTTAAGCGAATTCGAGAAGATAAAGAATTGTCAATTCCGTATCTAACTGCAACTACATTAATTTCTGAGCGCTATTTGCGTGCGATCGAAGATGGTCAAATGGATTCATTGCCTGAGCCTGTATATGTGCGTGGATTTATCCGAAAGTATGGCGATGCTTTGGGGATTGGAGATCTTTCGGAAGATTTTCCTCTAAATCCTGTTTTACCTGAACAAAAGTGGGCAGGTAGTGCCGCAGCTGAACTGCGCCCTTTGCATTTATATGCATTGTATGTTGTCGTAATTGCGGGGGCAGTTAGTCTGTTAGCAACATTCCTAAATTCACCTGATGCTAATAAAGTTAACGATAGTCAAACTAATTTTGGGGATGCAGCTCAGATAAGTTCTGCAAAATCTAACAAAGCGATCGCACCTACGGAAATTTTGTTGCCAAAAATTGGTGGTCTAGCAGTTTTGCGGCAGACAGGTACACCAGTACCTGTCGCATTACTAAATCCTGTGGCTGCTTCACCGACAGAAATAAAAAATCAAGCTCTTTCAGCAGATATTCTTAATAAACCAAACTCTCAAGCTAATCAGGGGCAAGCAAACACTAATTTAAACAATATGCTCTTGGGTTTGGCAAACAGTGGTCTTCCTTCAACCAATAGATCTCTCAATAGTTCAACGCTTGCCAACAGTAATTTTGAATTTGTTGGCAACAAGCCCGTTAACGTTGGCATAGTCATGCAAGGTGAATCTTGGATGCGAATTACTGTTGACGGGCAGACTGAGTTTGAGGGTGTACTGAATGAGGGTAAAAAGTTAGTTTGGTCAGGCGATCGCCAAATTTCCGTTAGAGCAGGTAATGCTTCGTCGGTGGCTCTTAGCTATAATAATCAACCAATTAAAGTGCTGGGTAAGGAAGGCGAAGTGGCGGAAAGACTATTTGGTAATAACCAAGCTAGTAATAGTAACACCCGTAGCAATGCTTCACAGTTACGTGGACTTGTAGAAGTGATGTCTAACAGTAATTCTCGCAACTAGAACTCCCAAGAATAAAGCGCCCACTACGTGGGCGCTTTATTTTTGTCTTAGTTACTTTCAAGCCCACTTTTCTTGACTAATTCCTCTGGAGTTAGTTTTGCTAAAAATTCTCGAAATGCTCTTCTTTCCGCTTCATCAGCATCCTGATCTACAGGGATTGAAGCTTCAAGAATTACTTCTTCCATTACCCAGATCGGACATTTTGCCCGAACCGCGATCGCGATCGCATCACTAGGACGTGCATCTATATCCTTTTTTATATCACCCTGCGAAACCGTAATTACGGCATAAAAAGTACTATTTTTGAGCGCATGAACGACAATCCGCTCTACAGTTATCCCCCATGCATCCAGAAAATTAAGCATGAGATCATGGGTCATTGGTCGCTCTAGAGGTCTACCATCTAAAGCCCCAATGATGGCTTTAGCTTCAGTTTCGCCGATCCAGATCGGCAAAGCTCTGCGTTCTAAAGTGTCTCGTAGTAGGACGATAGGATTACGGCTTACAGCATCAATAGCAATCCCAGCCACATTCATTTCGATCATTGTTGCTAGCCTTCCTCAAGAAATGAGCGAAAGTACCCCTCATCAATCAAAGCTCTTGACGTGATATTGATAATTAAAGACGATCAATATCTAACTAGCAAGGGTTTTAGTTCGTGAAAGGCTTTTGCTAGGTATTATATCACCCTCTTGATTTGGAGTCTGGCTTCTAGTCTTGTTTCCCAGCAATTCTCATTATGACTTTTGATTTGCCTAAGCAGTCAAATTTTGAACGAAGAAATCTGCTTTTCAAAGATTGCTATTGCGAATATTCTCAATAGTTACCGCCAGATCAAGACAAAGTTTTCATAATGAGAATTGCTGGCGTTCATCTTTACCATCATTTTTGATCAGCCTAATATAGTAAATTTTTTGAAAGACTTGCAAAGCAAGACTTTCAAAAAATTTATTTGTTCAGGTTTGAGCACAAAGCATTGTAGATTTGAGCATTATGGCAATTGCTATCCAAACAACTACCTAAAACATGAAATCAGACTTAAAAAATGTGACTATCATTGGATCTGGTGCGTGGGGATCGGCGCTAGCAAATCTAGTCCAAACCAATCAACATCATGTCCAAATCTGGTCACGCCAAAGTCAAGTATCCCTAGTAGAAATGGTCAGTAATAGTGATGCAATCATCTCCGCAGTTTCAATCAAAGGGGTGCGTGCGATCGCGAAACAATTACAAACAGCTAAGTTATTGCCCGATGCAGTTTTAGTTAGTGCTACTAAGGGCTTAGAGCCAATTACGAGACAAACACCATCGCAAATTTGGCGATCGCTACTCCCAAATCATCCCCTAGTGGTTTTATCTGGACCAAATCTCTCTAAAGAAATTATGGCAGGTCAACCTGCGGCAACAGTGGTAGCGAGTAACGATGAAAGAGCCGCCCAGTTTATTCAACATATTTTTGCATCCAGAAATTTCAGGGTCTATACAAATTCTGATCCCATTGGTGTGGAATTGGGTGGTACGCTCAAAAATGTAATTGCGATCGCCGTTGGTGCTTGTGATGGATTAAACCTTGGTACAAATGCCAAATCTGCCTTAATTACGCGATCACTGATTGAAATTATTCGCGTTGGGGTTTACTTTGGGGCACAACCTGAAACTTTCTGGGGCTTATCGGGTTTAGGAGATCTATTGGCAACTTGCAATAGCAATCTCAGTCGTAATTATCAAGTTGGCTATGCGATCGCGCAGGGTAAAAGTCTTGAAGAGGCGATCGCTAATGTGCAGGGTACGGCTGAAGGTGTAAATACGGCTAATGTGTTAATGGAAATTAGCGATCGCGAAAAAATCAGTGTTCCTGTCTCTCGCTATGTTTATCGTTTGCTAAAAGGAGAAATCAATTTGCAGCAAGCAGTTGAGGGACTAATGGAACGAGATCTTAAACCAGAAAATTAAATACAATCAAAACCATGAATAATCTGCATGTTGTTTCTGCTAATTGGCTCCATGAACATCTCCATGATCCACAAGTGGTTGTAGTGGATTGTCGATTTTCGTTAATGGATATAGAACTAGGTCGTAAGCAATATCAAGAGAACCATATTGAAGGTGCTTATTATCTTGATCTCAATCTTGATTTGTCCAGTCCTGTTCAAAAACATGGAGGCAGACATCCTCTGCCCGATTTAGATAAACTTGCCGCAAAGCTTTCTCAAATAGGCGTAAATTCAGGCAAAACTATGGTGGTTGCCTACGATGACTCACGTTTGGGGTTTGCGGCAAGACTCTGGTGGTTACTGCACTATATGGGACATGAGCGAGTAGCAGTTCTCGATGGTGGTTTTGCGGGATGGCAAGCCCAGAATTATGGAACTAGTACTGCTGTTCCATCAGTTAGAGATGGGAAGTTTGTCTCTAATATTCAAACTAACTTAGTTGTTGATATTGAAACTATGAAATCACGTAAAGATTTACCAGAAGTTGTTTTAATTGATTCGCGAGAAGGCGATCGCTATCGGGGTGAGCGCGAACCCATCGATCCGATAGCTGGTCATATCGAAGGTGCAGTCAATTATCCTTGGATGGAAGTTACCAATGAGCAGGGTTTTGTGATCGCGAATCAAGGTGATCGCTGGCAGGAGGTGAAAAATGCTCAAGAAGCGATCGTTTATTGTGGTTCGGGCGTAACGGCTTGTGTGAATTTGCTCTCGCTGAAATTAGCGGGAATTGAGACTGGCAAACTCTATGCAGGTAGTTGGAGTGATTGGAGTTCGTATTTAGTCTAAAGAAAATATCATTAAGCAAATTTTGAGGAGAGATATCATGCGCGAGTCTGTGACATATCAAGCAATTCTTCGTGAAGGTCGGCAAGAAGGTCGCAAAGAAGGATTAGTGGCGATTGTTTTAAGGTTGTTGACCCACAAGTTTGGGACTTTGCCGCCAAAGCTGCATACTAGAATTACGCGATTACATATCCCTCGCTTAGAGAGTCTTGCTGAAGCGATTTTGGATTTTCAGAGTCTTGCAGATTTGGAGCTTTGGTTTAGCAAGAAGAAATAGTTTCACATGCTGAGTTCATCGGGTGTTTCAATAGTAATTTGTATATGGGTTAACCTCCTATGTCGGTCATCAAAAGAAACCTGTAAATGCATAGATTCCCGACTTTTTCTCAGCAAGCAAGGACAATTTACAAATTCACAAAAAAAGGCGGGGATCTTAACCTGCGCTTTTTAAGTTTTTATATGCTTAGCTACTTATATTCGCTAATTTGACAGCTATAGCAATGTAAGCTTTGCTTAGGACATAAAACCCAAAAGATGGCAGAGCTTCGCTCTGCCATCTTTTGGGTTTTGAATTGTCCTATCTATCTCTTACGTTGCTATATTTTAAACTTTTTCTTAATTTGATTACTATTTCAAAATTTTTTCCTTTTTCCTTTCAATTAGCCTCCTAGTTTCTTAATCTGATTTTGAGCATCTTCATAATCTGCGGTCTTGCCTTGCTGTTGATAAAGCCGTGCTGATTCTTGATAATCGGCGATCGCTCCTTGTTTGTCTCCTAAATCCTTCTTCGCAATCCCGCGATTGATGTAAGCAGCAGCATCATTAGGATTGAGACGGATGGCTTCGTTGTAATCGGTGACCGCTCCTTGTCAGATGTTGGTGTTTGAGGATCGAGAGGACTCATAGTTACAACAGGACTAGATTTAGAAAAGGGTTCTCCTTTTTTTCTCAGTACGAGAATTTGAGATGCTTCATTGTTGGCAAGATCGAACTCGATCGCTACCTTCCCCCATTTAAAAGCACTTTCATAACCCTTCCCTGCCACGATCGCATCATAAAAACCCTGCGAAAACTTAATCGCCACATGATCCGCAACCTGATCGCGCATCCCAATCGTAAAAGGAATATTTGTAGATATTGCATTACCCTGCACATCCGAATAACAAGCATTCAACACCACACATTCCAGATGTTCATCACAAAGCTTCAATAAATTCGCTAGTGGTTGCGCGGGAACAAATTTAATTTCATTAGTACTAGTGGAACGAGATCGCACCTCTCCCCCTTCAGAACGATAGATCGCACTTGCCGACTCATCGCTTACAAACAGCAAACCCTGCTCACCCGCACCATGACCGCTAAAATGTAAAACATGTGGTTCCACATCCAACAAGGCACGACGCAATTCTGAAGGCGTAGCCGCCAGCCGATATTCCACCACAAAATTATCGCGTTTGCGCGATCGCCTTAACGCCTCTTGAATTGTTTTCACTTCATGATCCAACTTCAGAGGAGACGATCCCAAAGGATTAGCCGCTACAACCAAAATTCTGACGTGATCGCCCGACTGCTCAAGCCTTTCCGCAATACCAAGATTGAGGTTTTGCACATTTACCGTTCCGCCTTGCACGTTAATACCAAGTTTTTCGGCTAAAGGATCGGTCATAATATTAAAACTGACGAATGATCATATTATCGTTAGATTTTGGTTGGATTACAAGTATTTATCACGATTAGTGACTTTGATTGAGGCGATCGCATCAACATCAAACAATAGAGACAAGCTAAAATTAAACTAAACCTCAACCTATCAAATCTACCCAATCGGTTTCACCCCAAAACAGGTATGAAATATCTGAACGTCCAAGAAGTTAACCCTTCCCTTGCTGCAATTGTTAACGAAGTTTCAGTCAACCAATCTGAAATTGTGATCACTCGCAATGGAATCCCCCTCGCCAAAATCGTTCCCTACAATACTTCTCGGATTAAACATTACCCACTTCGAGGAATGCCAATTAAGATCTCTGCTGACTTTGACGAACCAATGTCCGATCTCTGGGAAGCACTAAGCGAATGATTTTACTAGATACCCATGTTTGGCTATGGTTACTGCACAATCCCAGCCAACTATCAGAAAAAGCACAAGTAGCAATTTCTATCGAAGAAGATCGTGATGGCTTATTGGTTTCAGCTATTTCTGTATGGGAAATTGCTGTTAAAGCCAGTCTTGGCAAATTAGACATTCCTCTTCCTATCGATGAATGGTATCAATTAGCCAAAAGTCATTCTGGAATCATTGTTGAACCTTTAGATCCATTAGATGCGATCGCTAGTAGTCTTTTACCAGAGCCATTTCATAAAGATCCTGCTGATAGAATCTTGGTGGCGATCTCTAGACGATATCAAATTCCACTCGTGACCTGTGATGCCAAGATTTTGAATTATCCGCATGTAGAAACAATTTGGTAGCGATCGCACTATAATCAGCAATCGGTTAACCTAAGACTGGCGATCGCTAAAACTTTAAAACGAGCATCATGACTTCAAGCGAACAAACTCACCCCACATTTTTACTCGTTGACGGGCACTCCCTCGCCTTCAGAGCCTTTTATGCCTTTGGCAAACATCCCGAAGGCGGCTTGCGCACCTCGACAGGAATCCCCACAAGTATTTGCTTTGGCTTCTTGAAAGCATTGATCGAAATGCTCGATCGCGAAAAACCTGCGGCAGTTGCGATCGCATTTGATCTTGCCGTACCGACATTTCGCCATGAGATTGACGATACTTACAAGGCAAATCGTTCTGAAACTCCTGAAAGTTTTATCCCTGATATGCAGAACTTACAAAGGGTTTTAGCAGCGATGAATCTGCCTGCAATTACCCAAGCTGGTTTTGAGGCGGATGATGTATTGGGAACGCTCTCACAGGCAGCGAGTGCTGAGGGTTACACCGTTAAGATATTAAGCGGCGATCGCGATTTGTTTCAATTAATCGATATTGATAAACGTATCTCGGTGCTGAATATTGGACAAAAAGATAAGATTGTTGAATATCATGCCGATCAAGTAAAAGAGCGTTTAGGGGTTTTACCTACACAAGTCGTGGACTATAAAGCACTTTGTGGTGACGCTTCTGATAATATCCCTGGGGTGCGGGGTATTGGCGAGAAAACGGCGATTAAGTTAATAGAGGAATATGGCAGCTTAGAGAACGTTTTAGCAGCTATACCGAAGATGAAGGGAGCAGTTAAAACGAAGCTAGAGCAAGGGATTGAAGCGGCAAAACATTCGCAGTTTATGGCTACGATCAAAACTGATGTGCCGCTGCCGATGGCGATCGCAGATTGTGAATTAACGGGTTTTGATACTGCTGAAGTAATTCCTTTATTAGAAGAGCTTGAGCTGAAGGCTTTTGTGAATAGAGTCGATCAGATTCATGCCAAGTTGTCGGGCAACTTTGAGAAGAAGTCCTCACCCCCAGCCCCTCTCCCAAAGGGCGAGGGGAGCAAGATTGATTTGTCTCAACAGCAGATTAACGAGGAAGATGAGGAGTTATGGTTTGACTTTGCCAAACAGGAAAAAGATCAGGCGATCGCAGCTTCAGCATCGTTAAAGTTGGATGTACAGATTATTGACACAATTCCAAAACTAGAAAAGTTATGCGAAATCCTCAGTGCTAAGCAGCCTGTGGCTTGGGATACGGAAACTTCAGCATTAAATCCCTTTGAAGCAGAGTTGGTAGGAATCGGTTGTTGCTGGGGAGACTCGATTAGTGAGGTTGCTTATATCCCGCTAAGTCATAGTGAGGGATGCAATCTTAAATGGGAAGAAATTAGAGAAATTCTTCGACCTATTCTTGAAGATGCTAGTCATCCGAAATACTTACAGAATGCTAAGTTCGATCGCTTGATGTTTAAGGCGGCGGGAATTGAGCTAGCAGGCGTGACATTTGACACAATGATTGCTAGTTATGTGATCGATCCAGAAGCAAGTCATAAGCTCGATGATATGGCGATGGACTTGCTCCAGATTCGCACGGTTAGTTATAAAACGCTAGTCGGTAAGCGCAAATCGATCGCAGAAGTTGCTATTCCTTTGGTTGCTCAATATTGCGGTATGGATACCTATCTTACCTATCACCTTGTGCCCATTTTGCGATCGCAACTAACTGCAATACCTGAGCTTTGGGATTTATTTCAAAATGTGGAAATGGCTTTAGAGCCGATTCTTGCCGAGATGGAATGGCGTGGGATTAGGATCGACAGAGAGTTTTTGAGTGCTTTTTCCTTGGAATTAGAGAAAGATTTAGATGCTTTAGCGATCGCAGCTTACGCCCAAGCTGGCAAAGAATTTAATCTTAATTCACCCAAGCAATTGAGCGAGATTTTATTGGAAAAGCTTGGTGGAAAATTTGAGAAGGCATCTCGCAAAAGTAAGACTGGATTCTCTACTGATGTTACTGTACTTAATAAATTAGAAGGTGAGCCTCTGATTGATACCATTCTCGAAAATCGCACACTTGCTAAACTCAAATCCACTTATGTCGATGCTTTGCCATCGCTGATTCAGCCGAAAACTGGTCGCGTACATACAGATTTTAATCAAACTGTAGCCTCAACTGGACGTTTGAGTAGTTCTAACCCTAACTTACAAAATATTCCCATTCGTACTGTTTTTAGCAAGCGGATTAGAGCAGGCTTTTTGCCAAAAGAAGATTGGATATTAATGGCGGCGGATTATTCGCAAATTGAACTGCGGATTCTTGCTCATTTAAGCCAAGAGCCTGAATTGATGAGAGCATTTAATGCTGGTGAAGATGTGCATACTGTTACAGCGCAACTTCTATTAGAAAAAGAAGAAGTAACTAGCGATGAGCGTCGCCTAGCAAAAATCATCAATTATGGCGTGATTTATGGCATGGGAGCACAGAAATTTAGCCGCGATATCGGTGTGCCTGTAAAAGTTGCCAAGCAATTTATTGATAAGTTCAATCAGCGCTACGAAAAGATTTCTAGTTATATGCAAAGTGTCGAAGCAGAGGCAGAACGTAATGGCTATGTGAAAACCATATTAGGTAGACGGCGCTATTTTCGCGGACTAAGTCAAATCGGTGGCTATCAGAAGGCGGCGCTATTGCGCTCGGCTGTTAATGCACCTATCCAAGGAACCAGTGCCGATATCATCAAGGTTGCCATGCTGCGGGTGAATGAGCTGTTGTCTGGGTATCAGACAAAGCTACTTTTACAAGTCCATGATGAACTTGTATTTGAAGTCCCACCTGATGAAGTTGCAGAACTGCAACCCAAAATTAAAGCAGCGATGGAATCAGCTTTAGAGCTTTCTGTAAAGCTAGAAGTAGATATTCATACGGGCAAAAACTGGATGGAAGCAAAGTAAATCAATTATTCATTGGTGTATACTCTCCTTTAGGCTTAGTTCAAATTTAAGACACTGCTTTCCAAGACACTAATTAGTGGCTATTTTTAGACTGGAAGGGATTAGACTCAATAATAGATCTAACAAGTTATAAACGATCGCGTGGAAGGCGATCGCTTGTAAAGCGTTTCAAAATATCATGAAGCTTTTAAGCCACTAGAATCAATGAAAATTAATGCCAATCTGTCTACAGAACTCCTCAACTACTACCGCCAGATGAGTACGGAGATGTTTACGGTAGTTGACTTAGAGACAACGGGAGGAAAGGGCGATCGCGATCGCATTATCGAAATTTCTGTTCTTCAAGCTACGCTCAAAGACGGAATTCAGCAAATATCTACTGACTTAATCAATCCTCAAATCCAGATCCCTGAACAAATCGTCAGATTTACAGGCATCTCGCAGCATATGGTTGCTGATGTTGATGGCAGTGATCGGATTTTGCCCAAATATTTGCCAATGCTCCAATCTGGCGTTCTTGTTGCTCACAATATTGGCTTTGACTATTCTTTTCTCAAAGCTGAATATCAAAGGCTAGGTACTGAATTTATCGCTCCTCAACAACTTTGCACCGTCAAGCTATCAAGACTCTTATTGCCACACTTGCCATCGCGATCGCTGCCTAAGTTAGTCAAACATTATGACTTTAATGTTGGTCAGTCGCATCGAGCTGAATCCGATGCGATCGCTTGTTGGCTACTTCTAGAAAAATTGTTGACTCAACTACTCAGTGCCAAGGACGTTGAGATCTTAAATCTCTTTGGTCAGCAATGGCTATCTGGAGAGGATATAGCCGTGATTTTGCAACTTCCTCTCAGTCAAGTTGAAGAGCTTTTGGCAGATCCGACAATCAAATCACGATTTTCAAACCGTAGGCAGATCAATCTATATCAACGTAAAGAGATAGAAGCTTTAGCGAATAAAATTACTCCCTTACAGGTTTGGTAAGTACCTGCGCCATAACATAGTCATCAGGTAAGGATCTTATAGTTGCGTGCTGTCTGGCAATCGGACTGAATTTGAGCTTTGAGAGCATCAAGTGAATCAAACTTCCGTTCAGGGCGGATAAATATGATTAAGTTTACACTTAGTTCTTGATCGTAGAGATCGCCTTGCCAATCAAATAAATGTACTTCGACTGATCGCTGATCGCCATCCACAGTTGGGCGCAATCCAATATTCATCACCCCTAATACTTGCGCTGGGGATTGTGTTGCTGCATCAGGATTGATCATTGCTTGGATTGCGTAAACCCCATCACGGGGTAAACACTTTTGGGTAGGAAGCTCTAAATTTGCAGTTGGAAAACCAATTGTGCGCCCTAATTGCTTTCCCTGCACTACCCTGCCCACAAGGTTGTAAGGACGACCAAGCAGTGAGTTAGCTAAATCAATTTCACCTTGGGCTAAGGCTGTCCGAATATTGGAGCTACTTATGCGCACGGGTGGCTGATCGAGATCGCCAAAACCCATCGTTTGTTCAGGGATGACCGTGAGGCGATCGCCCCAAATATTTTGTAGATCGCTAATATTGCCTTGTCGTTTCTGCCCAAAGTGAAAATCAAAGCCGACACTGATTAATTCGACCTGGAGCGAGTCAATTAAAATATGTTGAATAAATTCGGCGGCAGTTAGCTTGGCAAGTTCAGCGTCAAAAGGTAATAAAACTAATTGCTCAACACCAAGAGATTCAAGCAAGGCTACTTTTTCATCGAACGGTGCAAGTAGCGATCGCGATCTTTGGCTAAAAAATTCTTGGGGATGCGGCGAAAAGGAAACGACTGAGCTTGTTAAATTAGGATGGCGATCGCGCAAAGATATCGGCAAAATTGGCGCAATCACACGACGGTGTCCCACATGTACGCCATCAAAGTTACCAAGGGCGATCGCAGTGGGACGAGAAATTTGGGTTGGGTCAAAAATTACTCTCACGCTTAACATTTTGACACAATAGAAACAAAAAAATATTAGTCATTCGAGGTAATTACAATTACATTCATGTGGCGGCGCAAAGCGCCGCCACATAATTACGCAAAAACTGACTTTGCCGCAATTATCGTTGTATCGGTTATATGGCAATAGTCTGCTAATGGGGAATAAGTTCTGAGATCTCCATTTCATGCTAATGAAAAAGCAAATACATCGATTACGCTTTAACTATCCAGAGTTGCTTTTGGGAAGTTAAGATTTTGGCGATCGCTTATATCCTCAAGAATAGATTAATTAGAGAAAGGAATAGAGTAATTGGAAGATGAGGCGAAAGGCTGCCATGAGAGCGATCGCACTAAAACCTGCAATTCCACAATATTGAGCAATCTCGATCCAGTTGGGAAAGCTCTGAAATTGAGAGAGTTTCCCAAAGGTTTGCACTCCCCAAACTATAGCAAAGCTCAACAAATTTACGAATACAAATAGGTCTTTATTATCAAGAATGGAACTAATCCTGAGCAGAATTACACCAAGCAATACGGCGGCAAAAGTAATTAAATTGGCAGGAGAGCCGATTAAGGTTAGCCCGACTGTTGTGCTCACTTGCCATAGCAGCATCGCTTCGACACCGAGCAAAAAAGCTGCAATGAATTGAATACTAATTGGCGCTGCTAATATCCAAGGCGTTTTCTGAGATCGATGAGCTACAGGCTTAGTAACCGAAGGTGCAAAATTAGGAAGTGGTGCAGGTGGAGGGACTTGGATACTGGTCTGATGTGCCGATTGTACTGGTGTGGTTTGTATTGGAGTACTTTGTATTGGAGCGCTTATCGATTGCTGTACTGATATTTGAGAATTGAGGGCTTGGAGGACATCAGCCGACGAAGAAAAGCGATCGCTGGGAGCCGTCTCTAACATTTTATGTAAAACATTATTAAGATTAGGACTGAGTTTTACAAAGCGATCCCATTTCCATGTGTTGTAATTTACATCAAATAATTCGTCGGGATCTTTGCCAGTTAGCAAAAACAGGCAAGTTACGGCAAAGGCATAGAGATCGGTAGCAGGAAATACCGTATCACCCCGCATTTGTTCGGGTGCGCCATAGCCTGGGGTAAAAATACCCGTGGATTTTTGACCTTGGGCGGCTCCAGCTACTTGCTTGACCGCGCCAAAATCCAGCAAAAAGTAAGTTTGGTCAAGCTTGCGCACCATGATATTTGAGGGTTTGATATCACGATGAATCGAGCCTTTATCATGAATAAATGTCAAAACAGGCAACAGGCTTTGCATGATTTCTAAAACATCCGCCTCCGCGATCGCGCCATGCTGCTCCACAATTTGCTCTAATGTAAAGCCATCAACAAATTCCTGCACTAAATAAAAAAATTCATCCTGCCCTGACTGAACCTCAAAGTAGGCAAGCATGTCAGGAATTTGCGGATGCGTCCCCAAATCTTCTAAAACTGTAGCCTCACGCTCAAACATTTGCTTGGCGATTACCATCTGCGAACTAGTTAACCCCACGGGCTGCAACAGCTTCACCACGCAGCGTTTCATCGCAGGCGTATAGCGATCGCGAGCAAGAAAAGTCGCACCAAAACCACCCTGCGCGATCGGACGTTCAACGATATATCGTCCTCCAAGCAGTAAAGGCATCCCGCAAGCCGTGCAGAATTTTTGAGTGATCGTTTTGAGCGTATTGCCACTATCAAGATCGGCAAAAGAATTTAAAGGCTTGGTACAATTCGGGCGCGTGCAGTAAATATCCACGTTAGTACTGTATTTTTGGCATACTGTATTAGAGTCTACCTAAGTTTCTCCCTCCTTCGCCCATGAGTTCCAATTTTTTGCTTCATCTCAACCCAGCCCAACAAAAAGCCGCAAGCCATTTGCATGGCCCAATGCTCGTGGTCGCAGGGGCAGGCTCAGGGAAAACAAGGACATTGACCTATCGTATTGCCAACTTAATGCTCAATCACGGTGTTGTACCTGAGCAAATCTTAGCTGTGACGTTTACAAATAAGGCTGGCAAGGAAATGAATGAACGAATTCAATCCTTGTTAACTCAAGAGGTCGTTCAAAGGGAATTAGGCAAAACTTTAAGCGAAATCCCTGACTGGGAACAGGACAAACTTCGCAAAAAAGTTTATAAGCAATATATCAATAGTTATGCCCAAGATGGACTATGGATGGGTACTTTCCACAGCATGTGCTGTCGAATTTTGCGCCTTGATATTGATAAATACAAAGATAGCAACGGTCGCAGTTGGGCAAAAAACTTCTCGATTTTTGATGATTCTGACGCGCAATCGTTAGTTAAAGATATTGTCATCAATCAACTCAACCTTGATGAAAAGAAATTTGAGCCAAAATCCGTACGTTTTGCGATCGGCAATGCCAAAAACAAAGGCTGGACTCCCGAAGAATATGAGGCTCAGAGTGATGATTCGTCTTTCCGTAAGCGCGCGATCGCACAGGTTTATAGTCTTTACCAAAATCAGCTAGCCACCAATAATGCTCTTGATTTTGATGATTTAATCTTTTTGCCAGTGCGCCTATTCAAGCAAAATCCTGAAGTTCTTAACTATTGGCACAATCGCTTTAAGCATATTCTTGTGGATGAGTATCAAGACACAAACCGCACTCAATATGATTTGATTCAGTTACTCTCCACTAATGACAAAAAGCCAACTTGGGAAGATCGTTCCATTTTTGTCGTCGGTGATGCCGACCAATCGATTTATAGTTTCCGCTCTGCTGACTTTACGATCTTGATGGAATTTCAAGAAGCTTTTGGCGATCGCTTGCCCGATGCCCATACAGGCACAATGATCAAGCTAGAAGAGAACTATCGTTCCGTTGCTAATATCCTCGAAATTGCCAATCAACTGATCGACCATAACACACAGCGTATCGATAAAGTCCTGAAAGCAACTAGACCCGACGGAGACTTGATCGAGCTATTCCGCGCTGATGACGAAGTTGATGAAGCCCAGTTTGTGATCGAGCAGATTCGCCGCGTTAAGACCAAAACTCCTAGCGCCAATCTTGGACATTTTGCGATTCTCTATCGTACTAACGCCCAGTCTCGCCCCTTTGAAGAAATGTTAGTGCGTTGGAATATTCCTTACAAAGTTGTGGGTGGTTTACGATTTTACGATCGCAAAGAAATTAAAGATGTTCTTTCCTATTTACGCCTGCTGTCCAATCCCTCCGATACCCTCGGCTTGATGCGAATCATCAATGTTCCTAAGCGCAGTATCGGCAAGGCAACTCTCGATAAGCTCCAACAAGCCGCCCAAGAACTCAGCGTCCCCATCTGGGAAATCATCAGCGATGAGACAACAGTCAAAACACTGGCTGGGCGATCGGCTAGAGGTGTGCTCTCCTTTGTAGAATTGATGCAAAAATGGCAAGCTAAAGTTGCCACTACTCCTGCGGCAGATATAATTCAGGGCATTCTAGCTGAATCAGGCTATGTCGATGAACTGAAATCTCAAAGTAATGATGAAGCCAACGATCGCATTTCTAACTTACAAGAACTTTATAACGCAGCGTTACAATTTGCGGAAGAGAATGAAGACGCTTCCCTTGATGCTTTCTTAGCTAATGCGGCTCTTGCTTCTAGTCTTGATGACAGTAGCGAGAATGCGGAAAAAGTCACCTTGATGACGCTCCATGCTGCTAAAGGGTTAGAATTTCCCGTAGTCTTTTTAGTTGGTCTAGAGCAAGGCTTATTTCCAAGCTTCCGTTCCATTAACGATCCTATGGCATTAGAAGAAGAACGTCGCCTCATGTATGTGGGGATCACTCGCGCCCAAGAGAAGTTGTTTCTCAGCCATGCTCAAGCCCGTCGTCTCTATGGCAATCGCGAATATGCTATTCCTTCGCAATTCCTTTCAGAGCTTCCCAAAGAATATCTCACGGGACATGGCATTGATAAGTTTATCAGCAAGGCAAGTCAGAGGGCTGAAGCCACTAGTGTTAAAGGTTCGCTCAGGTCTGCCCCTCCTGTCAAGGTAAATGCGGTTAAGCCCAAGCCTCGTATAGATTGGCAAGTAGGCGATCGCGTGATGCATGACAAGTTTGGTGAAGGTCAAGTTGCTAATTTGCTAGGCACTGGTGACAAGATGTATTTAGCTGTTGCTTTCGCAGGGCAAGGCAAAAAAATCATCGATCCCAAACTTGCGCCAATTCAGAAAATTTAGATGCCGTCAGAGCGCAGCCTGTGCAACATCATATGGATACATGTTCCAAATGCGTTAGTGGCTGCCAATTGCGAATATTCTCAAACAGGGCAAGATAACCATTAGTCTCAAGAATGGATGTAATTGGGCAGACTTACCCAAAGATTTGCCCAATTACTCCACAGTTTACTGGCATTACAAGCAATGGCGAGCATCAGGAGTACTAAGGGAAATCATGACTGCATTGCACGAGCAGGTGAGAGAACAAGCCGAAAAAAAACCTAAGTGGACAACCTTAATCATCGTCTATTCACAGGCTACCAAAATACCTGTAATGCAAGTGTTGAATCCTACATTCAGCAGGTGATCTGGGCAAAAAATTATTTACCACGAAAGAATGAGGGTTTCAGAGAGCTTGTTCTCAACAGTAAAATTTTTATTGAATATTAATAGCAATTAGCAAATCTCACTACGAGTCTCAAAAAAACGGGAAAACTCCAAAATGCTTTATTTATAAGGTTTTCTCCAATAAATGCTAATTCTCAAAAAACACCTGCTGAATGTAGGATTTAAGGCTAAATTGCTAATGTCCAATTGTAGGATGTGTTAGGCGATAGCCGTAACACATCAATCCCATCTGTGGTGCGTTACGCTGCGCTAACTCACCCTACGAAAGAATTGTGAGTTATTAAATTCACGATCCTTGGATGTCAATCATAATTATTATAGACTAAATTACCACCATAAGCCGATCATGGCGAGATTAACTTCGGTGTAACTTGTGACTTATAATTGCGATCGCTAATTTAGAACTTCCACTTACTGCTTAAATCTACTCTTCTCAATACCTCAGAGTCACTGATCTCGTCGCCAAAGCTTTGACCAGATGCGTCGCAACCAAACAAAAATAATCTGAAAGAGATTTTTGCGGCGCTTGCGTTTGGGTGGGTCTGGCAGTTCAAATCGCTTGGGTTCTTTAGCGACAGTTTCTAGCGGTGCAAAGGATTTATCTGAACCCTTAATCTCATGATAAAGCCCCAATTCTTCATATATTTTTCTTGAAGCATTGAGAGCCTGTATGGATTCACCTCTGCGACCTAATGCTTTGAGGGCAAGCCCTAGATTATTAAGAGACTTTGCTTCACCATTGCGATCGCCTATTTCCCTGAAGATTTCCAAAGACTGTTGCTGAAACTGAATTGCTTGCTGGTACTGTCCTAGTGAATAGTATGCAAGCCCTAGATTATTAAGAGAACCTGCTTCACCATTGCGATCGCCTATTTGTC
>Ga0315901_10003375_pt1 | contig 20765 bp, 16 predicted proteins | sample LakEriMetagenome_10_FD_203761 | JGI IMG/M metagenome (GOLD analysis project Ga0315901, IMG submission 203761) | Freshwater fungal communities from buoy surface, Lake Erie, Ohio, United States - Buoy 2 MA116 | ecosystem: Environmental > Aquatic > Freshwater > Lake | place: USA: Lake Erie, Ohio... | reverse complement strand
TCGTGAAAACCTACGAGCACGGGACCTCCAACAAAGGCCAGCAATTCTTGGTGATGGAATTCATCGATGGACCAGGGTTGCAGCAATTGATCATGGAGCGGGAGGAAGAGAAGCTGCGAGGCCGTCGCCTGAGCATGATCCGTCAGATGGCCGAAGCCCTCCAATATGTTCATCTCAAGGAATTCATTCACCGCGACATCTGCCCTCGCAACTACATGGCCAGCGCGGACCTGGAGACGGTCAAGCTGATCGACTTTGGATTGACGCTGCCTGCGACTCGTCCATTCATGGTTCCCGGGAATCGAACCGGCACGCCGCTCTATATGTCTCCCGAGATCGTGCGCAGGAGATCCACGGACCATCGCGTCGATATCTTTTCGTTCGGGGTCACTTGCTACCACTTGATCACCTTCGAGCTCCCGTGGCAGATGTCCGATACTTCCGGCCGCGCGGCCCTCCATCACGACACATCTCCTCCGCGAGACATTAACGAGCTGTGTCCGCATTTGGACAGAACGCTTGGGGCTGCGATCATGCAAGCGATCGTCGCCAACCCCGACCTGAGAACTCCAGATATGCAGACCTTCCTGCGGCAGATTCGGACGGTGAAGAACTCTCCCTGATCGCAAGCATCCTTGTCGCGATCGGCAAAGATTCCTAAAACCGAACGATCACATCGTCGGCTTCGAATCGCACTTTCGCATTGTGGGCGTAGCCGTCGTCGGCACGTCGATACCCCAGCGCACAGGCGACCCTCGTCGCGTACAGTCCCCCAGCCAGACCCAGCAACTCGTCGTACTTGGTTGGCACGATTCCCTCCATGGGGCAGGCATCGATCCCCAACGCTGCTGCCGTAGCCATCAATTGCCCCAACGCAATGTAGGTTTGATGGGTTGACCACACGTCGTGCGTACCGCTCGTTGCATCCATGAACCCCAAGATCACTTTGCGGTATCCCTCGAGACTCGCTATCGTGGTCGAACGGGTGCGAGCGACATCCCTCAGGAAATGATCGACATGCTCGACGGTCAGCGTTCGGAGGGACGCGAAGACGACCACGTGGGAGCAGTCCTTGGGCTGCGACTGACCCCAGGATATCGCCGGGAGTTGATCCTTGACTTGCTGGGATTCAATGACCAGGAATTTCCACGGCTGCAGACCGAAGCTGCTCGGGGTCAGAACCATGCTCCGCTCGATCGTTTGCCAAGTCTGGGAATCGATCCGCCGCGCAGGATCAAATCGCTTGGTAGCATAGCGCCACCTCAGGAACGTCAGCCATTGGTCGGGCGAGATGAAATCAGGTTGCATCGGCAGTTCTATTCGATAAACGAAAAAAGATCTTGAAGAGAATGGGCTTCGAACGTCGGCATGTCCCTCAAGCTTCTGGAAACTTAAGAAACTCCGCTTACAATCTACCTCGGGAATCGAGTCCCGTTAGTCGACCCAAATTTAGCGCCATGGCAAGGGGCTTGAAAACAATTTTTCAGACGGAGTCTGCATGGCAGCCAGCGATTCAACGCTCAATGCGTCGAACTTTCTCGAACGCACGGAACCGGCAGAACTACCGTCCGTTGTCGCCGCGTCTGGTTCGGACGATTTTCTAAGACTCAAATCGCTCGAGCATGCGATGGTACTCGGTGGGGTAGATTCCGAGACAGTCCGTTCGTTTGACGGCGAAGAGACCCAGTGGCGCGATCTTCACGACGAACTCGCGACCCGAAGTTTGTTCGACCTGGGCGGGCGACGCGTTGCACGTCTTCGCAATGCCGACTCATTCGTCTCGAAGTATCGCGAGTCCCTCGAGCGGTGGGTCGAACGGCCTTCCCCTGGAGCAACCCTCCTGCTGGATGTGCGCACGCTCCCAGCCAATACGATTCTCGCCAAGCAAATCAAAAAAGTCGGATGGTTGATCCCGACAGGGGAATTCAAGGATTCGGAACTCGCCGATTGGATTGTTCGTTGGGGCAAAAATCAACATGGACTATCGCTGCGTCGTCCGCAGGCCAACGTTTTCGTGGAACGGATCGGATCGGTTTGCGGACTGATCGATTGCGAGTTGGCCAAGCTAGCGCTCTTCGCGGACGCGAAAGGGGCGGTGAGCGATGCACGCGTGGACGAACTGGTCGGCGGCTGGCGTACCCAAACGGTGTGGAAACTGGCGGAGTTCATCGCGGAGGGTCAAATCAACGAAGCGCTCGCCGAGATCAACAACCTGATCATGGCAGCCCAGTCCCCGATCGGTATCGCGGCCCAATTGTCGTGGTCGCTGAGGCGCTACGGCGTCGCCGCGCGGGCCATCGAACAAATGGAACGATTCGGCCAACGGCCGGATCTCTCTTCCGCCCTAACCAAGGCGGGATTCAAAACCTTTGAACTCGCGAGCGCCGAGAAACGGTTGCGGCGCATCGGACGACCGCGGGCGCGTGAATTGTTGTCTTGGTTGCTCGACCTCGAACTCGCGCTCAAAGGAAGCCACAGCAACGATGATCGCGGTCGACTGGCCCTGGAATCGCTGCTGCTCAAACTCGCAGATCACTCACCATCGTCCCCGAGGGTCGCATCATGAAGCTCTCTGTATCGCCGATTGCATCGATCGCGCTTTTCCTTGCATTGCTGGGATCGATCGACGCCCAAGATCCCGCGTCGATGACAGCCATGCATCTGGCCGCGGGTGATTCCGGGCGACGAATTTTTCTGCAGTCCAGTCCCAACGGCGAGCTGCTCCTCGCACCGCAGCCGCGCGGGATCGAGTCGGCCTGGTATATCGTCCCCGTCGCCCAGGACATGGTGCGAATCCAGCAGTCCATCGGGAACCGTTGGTTTGCGCTCGGGATCGATCCCGTCGGTCTCTCGGGCCGCGGACCGCTGGGCTACCCGGTCGACTTCTTTCCGATCGGCAACTCGGCTCAACAGTTATGGCGCATTCAATCCCTGAACGTCGGCGGCTATGTGATCGAAAACGTCGGAATGCCGGGGGTGTGGCTGACCTGCGGCCAAAACGGAGGCTTGTGGTTGCAACCGCTGGTGAACACTCCGTACCAAGTCTGGTGGCCGCAAACCATTTCCTTTCCGCTCCCCGTCCCACAATATCGCAATGTCGCTGAGCAATATGTTCCCAATCCGCCCCTTCCCCCCGCCAAACTCCGCGTCACCAATACCCATACGGATACCCTGTTCATCCTGCTAGCCGATCGACGCTCTCCCAACCAGTTGACCAAACTGCGAGTTCCCGCCCGCGGATCGGAAACCGTAACCCTCGATCGCGACGCAGGAGGGACCGTTGTTCAGACCGTCGAAGTTGCGGATGCCCTCGGGAACTGGGAACGCTACGACTACCAGATTCCCGTTCCCCCAAGCATTTTGTATGACATGAGCGTGTACGAGGAATTCCTTCAGTCGATCGCCATCGATCGCACCGGAAAAAGCCCGAACGTGATCGAGGACGTCAATTACCAACCCCGCAGCGTCGGCTTCTTTCTCCTGCCTGCGGGCGACGCGTTGCCCGACAGCGGCACCATCGATGCCTACGGCGCTGCGGTCGAAGCCAACAACCCAGGAGCGGTCCGGCGCATCCCCAAGAAAGACCTTCCTAACTCTTCGTCGCAAGCACCCCCTCGCGACCCGCTCAAGGACCTCCTCGACAAGATCCAGAGCAAGCGAGGCAAGTTTTGAGCGACGAACTGCCCGTGCCCTCCTCCTCGTTCGTCGACGATTCTGTTTCTGAACAAGTCGATGCGCCGAAGTTAGGGCCGATTCGCAAACGGATCAAGAAAGGGCGTTTATGGCGCAAACATGGGCCGATCCTGAGCGTGCTTGCTGTGTTGGTCCTGGGCTGGGTGCTCTATGGTCTGGTCTGGCCACCGATCGAGATCCGCCGACAGATAGCAACGACCAAGTGGAAATATGCGCCGAATGACATGAATATCTCGTTGACGTATCGGGTGATGCTGCGGACGTGCGAGTACCTATTCTGTTTTTGGTTCTTCTACTTCGGGGCCAGCATCGGCAGCTTCATCAACGTCGTCGCCAATCGGACGCCCCTGGGGAAGTCGATCATATGGCGCGGTTCGCATTGCCCGTTTTGCGATCGACGGCTGACCATGCTCGACAACATGCCCATCTTCGGATGGATTGCCCTGCGCGGTCGGTGTCGCTCATGCCATCTCCCGATTTCTCCGCGCTACTTGATCATGGAAATTGCCGTCGGTGCGATCTTCATGAGTTTGGCGCTAGTCGAACTCATGGGGAACGGGATGAATTTGCCCCACCGGGACTGGAGGTTCGGCTCAGGCATCGTCTTTACGGTCTTCTATCCGAAGTGGGATTTGATCAGTGCATTTGCCATCCACGCCAGCTTGTTCGCGGTCGCTGTCATGCTGATTGGTTCCCACATGGATCGGCTTCGTTTCCCCGTTTTGCCGATGGCTGTGATCGTGGCGATCGCTATCGCCTGCGCGACCTTTCACCCGATTGTCGCCCCGGTTCGGTGGGCCGAGCCTTGGGGGGCAACCTATCCGAGAATGATGTCGGTTCCTGGGCAACGGCTCGCCACTTCCTTGCTCGGGCTTGCGGCCGGCGGTCTGGTAGGACTTGGGTTTTCAGGGCTGCTTTGGCAGGCGTTCTTTCGTCCGGCGCAATCCACCGACGACGTATCGGATCGACCGCGATGGTTTTATCACGGCATTGTTATTTTCCTGTTGGCGGGCTCGCTTTTGGGCTGGCAAGCGGTGTTCCAGGTCGGGATTGTTGCAACCTCGCTGGTCATTCTCGCGTTGCGCCCCTTCTCGCTCGGGAGTGCGGCGGGGTTGGCTAACGATCCCAGGATGCGACCTCAGGTTCTTGCACTTGCGATCCTGACTACTACGCTATTGCTACATCATTTGTGTTGGCGACTCGTTGCCTTCGTTCCTTTCCTTTCCTTCCTTCCGAACCCTCCGGTAACTTAGAAGAGTCCAAGTATGAAACGTTGCAAATTGGTTTGGATGCATCGCATCCTTTTGATGTCGACGGTTTGGGTGTGCGGCCTTGCATCGATGGCAACGGCCGAGACCAAGCTCCCCAACATCTTCTCCGACGGAATGGTTCTGCAGCAGGGTCAGGAAAACAAGATCTGGGGACGAGACAACCCTGGCCAAGCGATCGCGATCGCGATCGGGGACCATCAACTCACTGCGACGGCCGATGCGGCGGGGAACTGGGAAGCCAAACTGCCATCGCTGCCGGTGGGAGGTCCGCATCTCCTCACCGTCGCGGGCAGTTCCGCAAAAATCGTGCGCGATGTTCTCGTCGGTGAAGTTTGGATCTGTTCCGGACAATCCAACATGCAGTGGTCGATCAACGCCTCCAACGACCCGGACATGGAACGGATCGCGGCCAACTTTCCAAAGATCCGCATGATCAATTTTCCGCAGACCGGTTCCCAAGAGCCGATTTGGTCGCATGACGAACGCCGATGGCAAGTCTGTTCGCCGGAAACGGTCGGCAATTTTTCTGCGGTCGGTTATTTCTTCGCTCGGCAGCTTCATCAAACCACCGGAGTTCCCATCGGCATGATCAACAATGCATGGGGAGGATCGGCCTGCGAAGCCTGGATCAACCAAAATGTGATGACCAGCAATACCCGTTTTCAGACTCTGATGGATCGATGGAAGGCCAATGAAGCTCGATACCAGGAACTGAGCGCAAAGACCGGACGGAGCGAGGAGGAGGAGAAGGAGTTCAAGAACTTGACCAACACCATGCGGGGCAACCAGCGACCTGCGAATATCTACAACGGAGTCCTCAAATCGCATTTGGGATACGGAATCCGCGGCGCGATTTGGTATCAAGGGGAATCGAATGCTGGTCGCGCGTATCAATACCGCGACCTATTTCCGCTGATGATCCAGAATTGGCGCACCGAATGGGGTCAAGGTGATTTCCCGTTCTACTGGGTTCAACTCGCGGATTTCCGAGCGGAGAAGACCGAGCCGGGCGAGAGCGATTGGGCGGAGCTTCGCGAAGCGCAGACCATGACCATGGATCGACTCGCCAACACCGGGCAGGCGGTAATCATCGATATCGGCGAAGGAAAGGACATTCACCCGATGAACAAAGTCGATGTCGGTCGCAGGTTGGCTCGTTGGGCGCTCGCCAAGCAGTACAACATCCCGATCGAGTTCCAGAGCCCGCGCTACGCATCGATGCAGGCAGATGGGGATGGGATCATCCTGACGTTCAATCACATCCCCAACGGTTGGCGACCATTCGATGTCAATGAGCCGATCGGGTTTACGATCGCCGGCGAGGACAAGGTGTTTCATGTCGCCGAAGCCAAGATCCTCGATGGTGGCAAGATCCGAGTCTCGAGTTCGAAGGTGGCCAAGCCAGTTTCTGTGCGTTACGCTTGGGCCGACAACCCGGTCTGCAACATGTACAGCCGGGCCGGTTTGCCGTTGACTCCGTTCCGCACCGACGATTGGCCGGGGGTGACGGCGGACAAGGAATAGCGACGAGGAACAGGATCGCGCGAGGCGTTATCGCCCGCGCGCGTCTCGTTTGCCTTGAACCCGTTTTCCCTTGCCGGATACATGACCCGCGATCTTATTGGTCCGGACGGCGATGGCCGTTCGGGTCGCCTTGACTTTGCCATCCAAGCTGGCTTTGGCCGCAGGCGATCCCTTGGCCGCGATGGTTTTGGGAGCCTTGGCGGGTCGGGACGGCTTGATTTGAGAAGCCGCAGGTGTTGCTGATGCCAGGGCTGCGGCTCGCTTTTTGCGCTGGGCGGCGACTTTCGCGGACGCATTCTTGGCGGCTGGTTTTTTCGCTGCGGTTTTTTTGGTGCTGGCTTTCTTGGTGGCCGTCTTCGCGACCGGCGCCTTGGCGGCTGCTGCTACCGCGACCGGATCGGCCTTGGGAGCAGCGGCTTTGGCAGCGCGGTTGAGCGATTGCTTGGCGCTCCCCAAGGTCTTGCGGGTCGCGCGTCGTTGGGACCTCGCCTCGATGCTTCGGACTTTGGCTGGTGGTTTGCGTTGCGTTTTCGAAGCGGGGGCGCCAGCCGGGACGGAGGCCAGCCTGGCTTGAAACGCCGTCAGCGCAGTGCGGAACGCCTCATGCTTTTCATGGCTGCGCGATTCGGGGTTGGGGGATCCGCTCTTGCGGCTCTCCACGCGAGCCTGGGATCGGGACAGATCCTGCCATTTCGAAACCAATTTCCTCGCGTTGGAGGCATGGTTCTTCAAAGCGGTGGCGGACAGCTTTTCGATCGCGCCGGGTTGACTGGCGAGGATGAGTGCCCACTCCTTGGGAGTGCATAATTCACGGAGCTCTTGGGATGACAAAGCCATAGGTGCGTTTCCTGGAAAGGGAGAAAAGAACGAGAGACGCGTCGCCAGACATTCTGGTCCACGGGCTCCCAAGGGTACTGATGATGGCTAAGGATCGCAACGGGACAACCGACACGCAAACGCGATCGGTTGTCCGGTGAGAGGATGAATGAATGCCAGCTTGGAAGCATGCAAGTACATCGGTTGCATCGGATCGTGGTCGGAAGTTTCGCGAGCGTCTCCCCCGGCGAGGTACAAAGGATCGCCCACGATGGGATGTCCGAGCGCCGCCAGATGGATCCGAATCTGGTGCGTTCGACCGGTCAACGGCACTGCTTCGATCAATGCGCGATTCTCTTGCCTGCGAACGACGCGAAATTCCGTGCTGGCGTGTTGCCCGCACTCGTCCAGTCGGCGCCCCCCGTTTGGGAGCGGTTCCGAGGCGATCGATCGATTGCATGAGGTTTGCTCCCAACTCGGAGATCCCTCGACCCAAGCCTCGTAGGTTTTTTGGACATTCCCTTGAGCGAACTGCGACTGGAGCCGCGATGCATACTGGTACTTGCGTGTGAATACCACCAACCCGGTGGTCATCGCGTCGATCCGATGCGCGGGGCGTAGTTTCTCCGGATGGTAGGCGGCCAGCAGGATCTCTTCGAGCGAGTTCTTTTGGTAGCGGCCCGAGGGATGCAGCGGCAGTGGTGCACTTTTGTTGATGACAACAATCGCTTCGTCTTCATGCACCAGCTCGATGTTGGGATCGATCGGTGGTTCTGTGTAGTTATCGATACTGTGCAAGAAACGCTCTCCTTCCCGTACCTTGCGGTCGGCTTGGACCGGAACGGTCTGCCAGACTTTCTCGCGGGTGGCGGGAGCGGTGATCTCGCCGTTTTCGATCGCCTCGATCCATTGCTCGCGCGCAAGTCCGGGGTAAATCGAACTCAGGGCCTCGACGAGCGATTGCCCCGCGCATCGCTGCGGAATCGAGATCCAGCGGCGATTGGTATAGGGGACGCAGCCGCGTTGTTCCGCTGCGATGCGGGCGATGGTTTGCTGGCGGGATTTCAGCCGCTGCGTTCGCTGGATCTCGGGAGGGACAAAACAGTACGGGCAGGAGATCCCCTCGCGATACTTGGGGGAGCGATAATCGTCGGGAACAAGCGGATGTTTGCACACAAAGCATTCGCGCGTGTCGGTCGGGGCCAAGGCCGGGTCGAGCGCCACGCGTTGGTCGAAAACGAAGCAGTCCCCTTCGTAATGGGATTGGTTGCATTCCTCGAAGTACTTGAGGATTCCTCCATCGAGCTGGTAAATCTGCTCGAAGCCCAGCCCTTGCATGTAGGGCCCGATCTTTTCGCAGCGAATGCCTCCGGTGCAGAACATCACGACCGGTTTCTTTTTGATCTCGTCGGGAAGATGGGCTGCCGCGTCGGGGAACTCGCGGAATGTCTTGAGGTCCAAATCGATCGCGCCGCGAAACGTTCCCAACTCGACTTCGTAGTCGTTGCGTGTGTCCAGAAGAGCGACATCGCGGCGCTCGTCGAGCCACGCCTTGAGTTCCTTGGGAGACAATTTGGGGGTGGCATTGGGAACGGGTTCGATGTCTCGGCACCCCACTGGGACGATCTCGCGTTTGATTTTTACCAGCATGCGATGGAACGGCTGGTAGTCGGTCATGCTTTCCTTGACTGGCAGACTCTCCATGCCTGGAATGGATCGGATTTCAGTCAGAACGGCATCGACTGCGGTTCGGGGGCCCGCCAGAAATAGATTGATCCCTTCCGGGCTCAGCAGGATGGTTCCCTTCAGATCCACGCTCTTGCAGAGCGTTCGCAGTCGCTCGCGCCGCGGTCGCAGCTCGTCGTTTGCGATCGGAGAAAACCGATAGGCTGCGATGTTGACCATCTCGATCGAGGTCATGGGCGACGCTGTGGGCGGGTGCGGTTTCTCGGATGTCATAGCGACGGCGATTTGGAGGCGGGATGGATCTTGAATTGTAGATCGATTCCCGCGTGGGCAAACAGGCCGTCAGTCGTTTGCGGTTTTCGAGTCACCGGGGTTTTTGGAAACCAGCGGCACCCACATTTCGGCATGTTCGCAGACTTCGGTGATTCGAATCCCGAACTTGTCCCCCACCTTGACGACTTCTCCTTCGGCGACCTTCTGCCCCCGGACTTCGAGCGTCAATGGAGAATCGCAGGGCTTTTCGAACTGGATCATGATCCCTGGGACGAAGTGCAAGATGCTGTCGACGGACAACGACTGCTGGGCGAGAACGACCGCCACATCGGATTGGATCCGGAGCAGACTCTTCCAAAAGTCCGTTCGAGAGGGATCATCGGTTTCGAAGCGATCGGAAATGGACATCGGGTATTCCGCGACAGAATAGCGTGGCTTCTTCGTCAGTGCGTCGTCCGGAAGTCCCGGCGATCTTGAGAAATAATCCCGATTTCTCGGGAATCGCCCCTTTCGCTCGCTCGGAGGTCAGAAAACTGCACGTTGCGTGCTTGGAGCCTTTCGCGATAATGAAAATCTGCAAAGCATTCGATTTTCGCATCTCCCTTTGCGAGTAGACGCATGAGCGTAGTCACCTTGGATTCCTCCCTCCCCTTCGCCCCCTACCGGGAACTGGGAAATGAGACTCTGCGCGAACGGATCGCTGAGGCAAAGCGGAAACTGGGCTCGAGCTTGCTCATTCTCGGTCATCACTACCAGCAGGATGAGGTCATCGCGCATGCGGACTTGACCGGCGACTCGTACCAATTGAGCCGATTGGCCGCCGACAGCAGCGACTGCAGGTACATCGTCTTTTGCGGCGTCCACTTCATGGCCGAGACGGCGGACATTCTCGCCAACCGCCCCGAGAAACTTGAGGCGCGCAACGGACAACGGGTCACCGTCGTACTGCCCGATATGGCAGCGGGTTGTTCGATGGCTGACATGGCCGCGATTCGCCAAGTCGAGTCGGCGTGGGAGCAACTCGGCGAAGTCATCGACACGGGGGACCTGACTCCGGTCACCTACATCAACAGCGCCGCGAGCTTGAAAGCATTCTGCGGCAAACACGGTGGGATCGTCTGCACCAGCAGCAATGCCAAAGCGGTGTTGGAATGGTCCTTTCGGCAACGCAAGCGAGTCTTTTTCTTTCCGGATCAGCATCTGGGTCGCAACACAGCGCTCAAAATGGGGATCACCAACGATCAGATGCCCGTTTGGAACCCGCACGAAGACGAACTCGGCGGCAATACCAGCCCAGCCATCGAGGGCTCGCGGGTCATCCTCTGGAAGGGACACTGCTCGGTGCACCAAATGTTCCAAGCCGTCCACGTCCATCAGTTTCGGGAGAAGATTCCTGGTATCAAGATCCTGGTCCACCCCGAATGCCCGCAGGAGGTCAACGACATCGCCGACATCTCCGGTTCCACGAGCCGAATCATCGAGACGGTTCGCAATGCTCCGGCCGGAACCAAGTGGGCGATCGGGACTGAACTTCATTTGGTGAATCGATTGAAGAAGGAGCATCCCGAACAAGAGATTCACTTCCTGTCCCCCCTGGTCTGCATGTGCGCGACCATGTACCGCATCGACTTGGCCCACCTGTGCTGGAGCCTCGAAAACATTCTCAACGGCACGATCGTCAACCGCATCCTCGTCAAGGAGGATGTCGCTCGATGGTCGCTCGTCGCCTTGGAACGGATGCTAACCGTGCGCTGACGCGGGAATTCGACACGCGTTCATTTCCCTTTACGACTCCTACGAACGACTGACTTGGTATGTTGAAACTTCCGATGGTCCTGGCTTTTACCGCGATGACCGCCTTCTTTTGGGGGATCTACGGTATCGTGCTCCACCAAGGCACTCGCCTGATGGACCTCAAGGAAAAAACATTTCAAGGAGATTTGGGAGTTTCTCTCCGAGCCTTCGTCGGCGTGGGACTGGCTTATTTTCTGATCGCGGTGCTGGTCCCTGTGGCACTCCTGAATCGCAAACGAGAAACGGGTTACTGGTCTGTCAGTGGCACCATCATGTCCTTGTTCGCCGGCGCGGTCGGAGCGTTGGGGGCACTCGGGGTGTCCATGGCGCTCGCCTTCAAAGCACAACCCATTTTTGTCATGCCGATTGTCTTTGGCGGAGCGCCGGTGGTCAACACGCTCCTGACATCGTATTTGAATAGATCGTTCCGACAGATCAAACCGCTGTTCCTCGTCGGCATGGCGATGGTGGCGGTGGGAATGATCGGCGTATTCGTCAACAAACCGCAAGCGACGGCGCATGCGAAAGCCGGCGTTCAAGTTCCGTCCGATCCGACCGATGCGACCGATCAGGCAGATCCGACTGATCGGACTGATCCGACTGATCGGACTGATCAGGCAGATCGGAGCAAGACGGGAACCACCAATTGGCTGGCGATCGGATTGTCGATCGCGATGGCGGTTGTGTGCTGGGGGGCGTATGGTCCGTTCCTGCATATCGGCCAAGCGAAGATGGGTGGGTCTCGATTGCGTCCCTTTTGCTGTGTAGGCATCGCGTACTTTGTCATCGCGGTCATGGTCCCGGTGGTGCTGATCGAATCGATGTCGATGCACTCCAGCAGCAGTTACAGCGTATCGGGAATGATGTGGTCCGTTCTCGCCGGAACCTGCGGTGCGATGGGAGCCTTGGGGATCATTCTCGCCTTCACGTACGGGGGCAAACCGATTTTCGTGATGCCTTTGGTCTTTGGATTTGCGCCGGTGATCAATACGCTGACCAGCATTGTTGAAAAAGGGAAGTTTGAAAGTTTGAATGCCATGTTCGGCGGTTCGCTGCTACTGGGCATCCTCGGCGCAGTGACCGTGCTGCTCAATGCCCCCAAGGCCGCGCCGCACGGCAAGCCATCCGCGCCGAGCGAGGAAAAATCTCCCAACTCGCCCGCAACGCCCGAGCCATCGACGACCCCTTCGCAAAACAACAACCCACTGACCTGATCCGCATGACGACGCGCGGTTTTCCAGTACACTGACATCTATGAGTCCCTTCGATCGAGAGAGTAACGAATGAGCACATCACGACGCGAATTTTTGGCCGGTGTCTCGGCGGCGGTGGCTGCGGGGATGACGCAGGGCGGTTTTCATTCCGCGGCTCATGCCACCGAAGACCGAAAACTGGGAGTCGCCCTCGTGGGGTTGGGGAGCCTCGGCACCAACCAAGTCGCCCCGGCGTTGCAAAAGACGAAGCATTGCCGGCTGGCAGCCATCGTTACCGGGACTCCTGAGAAGGAGCGAATCTGGTCGGATCGCTACCAAATCGATCCCCGCCACATCTACGACTACGATCGCTTTGACAAAATCGTGGGAGACGATTCGATCGATATCGTCTACATCGCACTTCCGAACAGCATGCATGCCGAGTTCACCATCCGCGCGGCCCGGGCTGGCAAGCATGTTTTTTGCGAAAAGCCCATGGCCAATTCCTCGGAGGAGTGCCGTCAAATGATCGCCGCGTGCACGGCGCAGAACCGCCACCTGGGAATCGGATACCGTTGTCAGTTCGAGCCCCGGCATGTGCGATGCATGGAAATCGCCCGCGAGAAACAAATGGGTGGGCTCAAGGTGATCGAGGCTGGATTTGGATTCCAGATCGGAAAGCCCGATCAATGGCGATTGAGAAAATCGCTCGCCGGTGGCGGCGCCCTCATGGATGTCGGCATCTATGCTCTGCAAGCCTGTCGCTATCTGACGGGCGAAGAACCTGAAGCGATCGTCGCCCAAGAGACCAAGACCGATGCCGACAAATTCGCTGAGGTGGACGAATCGATCACCTGGACCATGCGGTTCCCGTCGGGAGTGTTGGCCTATTGTAGCACAAGCTACAATTTCAACGGGCTCAATCGATTTCGAGTTTACGCCGAAAACGGCTGGTTCGGCATGGATCCCGCCTTCAGCTACAACGACAACCGGTTGCAGACCTCGCGCGGTTCGATCGCGTTGCCGGAGACGGACCAGTTCGCGACGGAGCTGGACCAGTTTGCCATCAGCATCCGAGAGAATCGACCCTCGCATGTCTCGGGCGAAGAAGGTTTGAAAGACCTCCTCGCCATCGAAGCCATCTACCGATCGATTCCATCCCAAACACTCGTCGCAACGCACCTCAGTTAACGCGTGATCCGTCCATGAACATCGCATCGCAAAGCGGGGTTCGCATGAGTCCAAATCGGGAAGATCGAGGGGATGACGGGCTCGCTGTGCAGCTCTTTCCAACCTTTGCCTACCCCGTTGATCGCGGGGCGGCATGGCGATTGATGATTCAAGGAAGGGTGTGCAAGCAAGTCCCTCTGTCGTTGACCAAGCGGCTCATGCTGCGGGGGTTCATTCGAGCCCTGGACCTTGAGGACGACGTCGCTCGCGGCCCCTTGTTCACAGAGCGTATCCAAGGTTTCCTCGTCTCGCCGGTTCCTCGGCATCGCGTGCACATTACCGTCGCCAACCAAGTTCATGTCTTGGCTCGCAAGTCCCGGTCGAGCGGATTGTTTGCGTGCAAACTCGATCTGCCGAGACGTATCTTGCAGGACTATCGCACCTTTGGTCTGGGTACCCAGTCCGACAGCCAACCGGAACTGCAAATCCACTGGGGCCAGGGTCCGATCGCGGCTAGCGGGCCGGTGTTCCTGGCTCAGGATCGAGGCCTGAGCGTCATCAGCGATATCGACGACACCATCAAGCAGACCGACGTTTGCTACCGGCGCAAAATGCTTCGCCGGACCTTTTCGGAACCCTTCGAAAGCATCCCGGGCATGTCGCAGATTTATCGCGACTGGGCGAAATCCGGAGCCCTGTTTCATTATGTCAGCAGCAGCCCCTGGCAGATTTACGACGCATTGAACGAGTTCCTGCACGTCGATGGGTTTCCCCAGGGCAGCATGCACTTGAAGTGGTTTCGGCTGCGCGATGAATTGTTCAAGCGATGGAGCATCATTCGCCGCAAGAGCAAGGCGGGAGTCATCCGAGGGATTGTCAAACGCATGCCCCAGCGGCAATTCATCCTCGTCGGGGACAGCGGTGAAAAGGATCCCGAAATGTATGCCAAGATCGCTGCCAAGCATCCGAGGCAAATTGCGAGGATCTGCATCCGCCAAGTTGATGAGAACCCGCTCGACCAGGCCCGATTGTCGAAGATCCAACGCCGGTATCCCGGGATCGTGCCCGTGGAGATTTTTCGCGAGCCACAGCAACTCGGCGAACTGCCGTTGCCCTCGCCCCAACGCTAGTGAGCCTGAGACGCTAGCCGAGTTCGTTCGACATGCGAAAAATCGGCTAGCGCCCTCAGGCTCATGGGAACGAAAAATGGATTTTTGTCGGCTTCGTTCCAGCAGTCGGTTGTTGCCGCCACCGCGACACACTCGGTGGACAGCCGGAACGGATTCTACGCGGCGTTGCGAGCCACGCGGGGGGACGACAATCCGAACAGTCCGAAGATCTCTTGCCGACTGAGTCCGAGATTGCCGGGGGAGCCTGTTTCGGCGAAGAGTGTTTGGAGAAGCTCCCGTTTCTGAGAGAGGATTTCATCGATCCGCTGTTCGATCGTTTCGACAGCCATCATCCGAGTCACCGTCACCGGCTGCTTGACACCGAGACGGTGTGCCCGATTGATCGCTTGGTCCTCGACGGCCGGATTCCACCAGCGGTCGAAGAGAAAAACGTAATGGCAGAACTGCAGATTCAATCCCACGGCGCCCGCGCCGTAACTCATCAGAATCACGCTGCTCTTGGGATCGTTTCGGAATTGCGCTAGGACCGCATCGCGCCGAGTCGATGGGATGCGTCCGTGGTATTGCGCGGGTCGGAACCGTTGCAGATGCTCGGCCAGCGTTTCGAGCGTCTCCACCCATTGGCTGAAAACGATCGCTTTTTGTCCGCTGGCCGCGATCTCCTCGAGGTCCGCTTCGAGGCGCTCCATCTTGCTGCTGGCTTTGGTGGCAGGATCGAAGTTGCAGATTTGTTTGAGTCGCAACACCAATTCAAACACGTGTTGTACCGTGATGGATTCCCCGAGTTCGGACAAGTGCACGATGCCTTGTTCTTCCGCGGTCCGATAGCTGGCTCGCTGTTCAGCGGTGAGATCCAAATCGGCATTGCGGTACAATTTGGGAGGCATATCGTCGAGGACTTGGTCTTTGGTGCGACGCAGGATGAAGTCGCGCGTGGCTTGCCCCAGGGAGCGCAGATGCATGTCGTCGCGCAATCGGCCTGGTGATAGGAACTCGAAAATGCTGACCAGATCTTCAATCGAGTTTTCGATCGGTGTTCCGGTCAATGCCCAGGATCGACCTCGCGGAATCGAGCGAATCACTTCGCTGGTCGTGCTCTGCCGATTCTTGATCCGCTGCGCTTCGTCCAGGACGACCAAGTCAAAACGCAGCGATGCATCGTCGATGATTCCCCAATCGCGCACCAGGACTTCGTAGTTTGCGATCTTGACGGGAGCTTGCGGGTTGGACCATACCCAAGCGCGCTTGTTCGAGTCCCCTTCGATGACCGCCAAGGGAATCTCGGGTGCCCACATCCGGAACTCATTCACCCAGTTGGAGACCAGGGGCTTGGGGCAGATCAACAGGACACTGCTCAGTTCCCCGGATAGCAGCAGCATACGAATCGCCGTGATTGCCTGCATGGTTTTTCCCAACCCCATTTCGTCGGCGAGGACGGCCGAGCGGCGGGGGAATAGGAACGCGATTCCATCCATCTGGTAATGGAACGGTGCGTGCGGAAAGGTAAGCTTCGCATTGCGCACGATGGTTTCCAGCGGCGGTTGCAGCACGTAATAGAGTCGGTCCTCGAGCCGGACCAAATCGCCGGGTGGGCGCAGTTTGGCAGCGCGCGACGGTTTCTGGTCGGAGGCGTCGGTCGCGTTCGGAACAAGTGCTTGCGCCGAAGTGTCGGTTCCCTTGGCCGCGTCGTTGCCTCGTCGGGTGTCGGGCGGTTTGTTTCCAGCGAGCCAGTTCCGCGTCCAGGGCGCATCGGGAAATTCGAAGCCAATGGTCTTCGGAGGGCCGAGCGCGAATTGAATCGAAAAGACCGGGGACGCCTCGAGGGGTGATTCGCGAACGCTCCAGTCCATGAGCGGGTGAATAGGAGGCGAGTGGTCGGATTCCGGCGCGGGGGAAGCGAGCATGGAGATCAGGCCGCTCGGCTTCTGGGGTGAGCTTCCGCCAACGCCTCGACGATGCGCGAGAACGGTTCCATCAAGTCCTGGCATCCCTCGAACGCGTCGAGGATAGCCAAAGCATCGAGGTCCTTGGCGTAGGTTGCGATGCAGGAAAATGTTGTGCCGTGGGATACGCGGTCTGCATAGCGTGCATCCAGCCTCTCTCCCTCGGGAATCGTAAAACCTTCCGACTCTTCCCGGCGGACCGAGGATCCCGCCACGGTCGCGATCGGCATATCGATCCAGTGCCGCACCGAAAGGGCTGGCTCGCAATCGGTCAGGATCAGTTGAGGCTTTGCGGCGGATTTCCCCAAGAGAGCCCGAGCAATCAACTCCCCGCAAACATACTCCAAAAGGGTCGCGCCGTAGAGAATCCGCTGGGCTCGGCTCGGCTGGACCGGGAGGGAACAGTGGAATTCCATCGGACGGACCCGCGCATTGACAATCAGGTATCCCCCGAAAAATCCGTGCGGATCCCGTTGGCGAAGGGCCAGAAAGCCCAGGAGTGGTTCCGGCGAAGCCTGCAATGCATCCATACCCAAGAGTGTCGTCGTGTGCGTCGAGGTGAAAAGTCGAGTGGGTTCGGTATCCTACCTTCGACCTCCATCGATCGCTTCATCCAATCCAAATAGTCTCAAACCGATTTCTCGTCACAATCCGCCCACTTTACGCCCTGTTTCCATGGCAATCCTGAATTGATGCGATTGCCAGAGACTCGACTTTCGCGCGCGCTCCCGATTATACTGGCTAGGAGCCCGTTAGCCTGCATTCCGCCAACCCATCATCATTATGTCCAACGACCCGAGCCCATTTTCGCCCGTCTTCTCCATCAATGTATCCGCCGACTCGGCCAGTCCCCAAGCTCGCGATCAACGTCCCGCAGACTTGGCCTCCACGTTGATTGCACTCACCCGGCAACTGGTGGAAGTCCAGCACCGGCAAAATCAACTGGTCGAACAACTGCTGCAGGTCAACAAGCAGGTGTTGCAGAACTCCTGCCAGGCCAACAACCAGCGGCAAAACGAGATTGCCCAGTGGCGAAACGCGCATCCGGAATTGGTCCGATCGTGCAAGATGGCCTTGGAAACGCTCTCGGGAGTTCAAACCGAGTTCCTTCAGAAGATGGCCGACGAGGTGGAAGATTCCCGGGACGATCTCGCCGAAAGCGAATACGTCTTCTCGGACTTCCTCGACCGTTACGGCCCCCGGATGGCCCACCTCAACGGGGTCCTCCAAGTTCTGAATCACCTCGCCGGTTAGCCCCGATTTTCCAGGAAATCGCCGGGAAGTTGCGGGAAGATGTTTGTGGGTAGGAATCGACTTGCGATATACTGAGGGGTCCGGGGAACCAGTGGCCCTTCCCGGACCTTTGACTTCGCGATTCACTCATCCTCGTTTGCCGGAGTTTTCCCATGGACAAACCCATGCGGGACTATACCGATCTGCTTCTCGCCCGGGGGGTTATCGCCCTCGAGCAGCTCAACGAAGCCAAGCTCCTCGCCAAAAAAGAAGATAAGCAAATCGGGCCCTGCCTGATCAGCCTCGGATACGCTACCGGGGAAGAAGTCACCCAGGCCCTGGCCGAATTCCACCGCTTCGAATACGTCGACCTAACCACAGTTCGGATTCCCGACCCCGTCATCCAGTTGGTCCCCGAGTCGGTCGCGCGCGAAAACAAAATCCTCCCGTACGCCGAAGAGGACGACACCATCAAGGTCCTCGTCTCGGACCCGTTTGACATTGAAACCATTGAGAAATTGCGGTTCATCCTGAACCGAAAAGTCGACACCGCCCTGGCCCCCCAGGAACTCATCCAGGAAGCCATCAACCGCTATTACGGGCAAGTCGAAGGGGAGTCGGCCGACTCCATGCTCCAAGAGTTCACCGACACGCAAATCGACTTTACCGAAACCGAAGAGGACAAACTCACCGAAGACGAAGGGTACGACGAGGATTCCGCTCCTGTCGTCAAACTCGTCCAGCTCATGATCCAGGAAGCGGTCCAGCTGCGGGCTTCCGACATTCACGTCGAACCATTCGAGGATCGGGTCCGGATCCGATACCGGATCGACGGCGTCCTGGTCGAGCGAGACAGCCCCCCGCGACGGCTCCTCGGGGCAATCCTCTCCCGGATCAAGATCCTAGCCAAGATGGACATCGCCGAGCGGCGACGCCCCCAAGACGGTCGGATCAAAATCACCGTCGGCGAAAAGGAACTCGACCTCCGAGTGTCGGTCATCCCCACCAGCCACGGCCAGTCCTCCGTCATGCGACTGCTCGACAAAGACAACATCCGAGTCGGGGTCAAGCAGCTGGGTCTCAGCGATCGCGACTTCAAGAACTTCAGCAGTCTTATTAAGCGGCCTAATGGTATCTTCTTGGTCACCGGGCCGACCGGTTCCGGCAAGACGACCACGCTGTACGCGGCCCTCAATGCTCTCAATCGGCCCGACCGCAAGATCATCACCGCCGAGGACCCGGTCGAATACTACCTGCCGGGGATCAACCAGGTCGAGGTCCGGCACAACATCGGACTCGACTTTGCCCGCATCATCCGAGCCATGTTGCGCCAGGCGCCCAACATCATCCTCGTCGGCGAAATGCGCGATACCGAAACCGCCCAGATGGGGATCCAGGCTAGTCTGACTGGACACTTGGTATTCAGTACACTCCACACGAACGATGCGCCCAGTGCGGTGACGCGGATGACCGACATGGGGGTGCCGGCGTACATGGTGGCTAGTTCCGTGATTTCGGTGCTTGCCCAGCGGTTGGTCCGGAAGATATGCACGCGATGCAAGTTCGCGGCCCAACTGCCTGACAGCGTCCTCGAGGACGCTGGCCTCCCCCGCGAGATCCTCTCGGTGGCCAAGTTCGCGAAGGGGAAAGGGTGTCCCTACTGCCAGAAGAAGGGGTATCGAGGTCGGATCGGGATCTACGAGTTGATGCTGATCAATGCTCGCATTCGCGAGATGATGTTCGGGTCCAAGTCCTCGGCCGAGCTCCGAACGCAAGCCATTGTGGGAGGGATGACCACCCTCTACTGCGACGGGCTCCGGAAGGTGATCAACGGCATTTCGACGCTCGACGAGGTCTACCGCTGCGCCAAGAAGACCGAGCAGGAGCACATCGCGATTCAGCGGGTGATCGATGAATTCCTGGCCACGGCGGACGGCCAACCGGCGTCGGCCAGCCCCACGTGACCTGTCGCTGAACTCCCCTCCTTTTTTCCCAGCAACCCCACTCCTCCCGTCTTTATCCGAACCCCATGTCAAGCGTTCTGATCGACAAGCTGCTTCAGGCGGCGGTAAAACAAGGTGCCAGCGACATCCATATCGTGGTTGGCCAACCCCCGGTGTTTCGGCTGCACGGTCGGATGCGGAAGCTGGAAACCAAGGTTTTGGAACCGGACGATACGGTCCAGCTGATGAAAAGCATTGCCCCCGAGCGATGCCAGCGGGAGTTGCAGGAGGTCGGGAGCGCGGACTTCGGATTCGCGTTCGGGACCCTGGCCCGTTTCCGGGTATCGATCTTCAAGCAGCGCGGGTTCATCTCGATGGTGCTGCGTCAGATCCCCAACGACAAACTGACCCCGGAGCAGCTCGGGCTCCCCGAATCGGTGGTCAAGATGTGTTTGCGGCCACGCGGCTTGGTGCTGGTCACCGGCCCGACCGGCTCGGGCAAAAGCACGACCCTGGCCAGCTTGATCGACTTCTTGAACATCAACCACGACCACCACATCATCACCATCGAGGACCCGATCGAGTTCTACCACGATCACAAGAAATCCACGATCAACCAGCGCGAGGTGGGGGTCGACGTGCCGAGTTTCTCGGAAGCCATTCGGCGGGCGTTGCGTCAGGACCCGGACTGTATCTTGGTCGGTGAAATGCGGGACTTGGAAACCATCTCCGCCGCGATCAGCGCCGCCGAGACCGGGCACATCGTCTTCGGAACCTTGCACACCAACAGTGCCCAGGGAACCGTCAACCGATTGATCGATGCGTTCCCCGGAAACCTGCAGGACCAGATCCGAACCCAGTTGTCGACCTCGCTTCTGGGGGTGGTGGCCCAGACCTTGGTGCCACGGATCGGTGGCGGCCGGTGCGCCGCCTACGAGGTGCTCGTCGTTACTCCCGGGATCGCGAATTTGATCCGGGAAAACAAAACGTTCCGGATCGGTTCGGCGATCCAAACCGGTGCCAAATTCGGTATGCAGCTCATGGACGATTCCCTGTTCGCGCTGTGGCGGGACGGCAAGGTGACGGTCGAGGATAT
>Ga0315901_10003374_pt1 | contig 20772 bp, 18 predicted proteins | sample LakEriMetagenome_10_FD_203761 | JGI IMG/M metagenome (GOLD analysis project Ga0315901, IMG submission 203761) | Freshwater fungal communities from buoy surface, Lake Erie, Ohio, United States - Buoy 2 MA116 | ecosystem: Environmental > Aquatic > Freshwater > Lake | place: USA: Lake Erie, Ohio... | reverse complement strand
GCTCTTCCGATCTCCTGATGGGCCTGCTGGCCACGGCCGGCCTGTTGCCTCAGGCTGCGCACGCTGCCTGGACCAAGGCTGCTTTTGAGGCCAAGTCCGTTGCCGACGCCATCAAGGCGCTGGGCGGAAACGCCGCCGTCGAGAGCAAGGACATCAACCTGGCCGGCCCGGACATCGCCGAGAACGGCGCCGTGGTGCCCGTGGGTTGCTCCACCAACCTGCCTGGCGTCAAGCGCATGGCCATCCTGGTGGAGAAGAACCCCAGCGTGCTGGCCGCCGTGTTCGACGTGAGCGATGCGATAGACGCCAATTTCAGCACCCGCGTCAAGATGGGGCAGTCGTCCAACGTCTATGCCGTGGCCATGATGGCCGACGGACGCGTGCTGTTCAACGGCAAGGAAATCAAGGTGACGCTGGGCGGCTGTGGCGGCTGAGCCAGACATGAAGGCGTGCCTGGGCGCGGCTTCACGCTGGACGAAGCAACCGGTTCCCGAAAGGTTGCGCCCCCTCTGACCCTTCCCCAAAGCAACGAATTCCCGATCAAGGAGAAACACCATGGCAGACCCGATGCGCATTCGCGCCCAGATGGCTGGCGACAAGGCCAATGTGCGCGTGCTGATGAGCCACGAGATGGAGACCGGCCAGCGCCGCGACTCCGCTGGCAAGACCATTCCGGCCTGGTTCATCCAGGAAGTGACCGCGATGCACAACGGCAAGCAAGTCATGCGGGCCGAGTGGGGCACACCGGTGTCCAAGAACCCGTTCCTGCAGTTCTTCGTCAAAGGCGCCAAGGCCGGCGACAAGATCACGGTGACCTGGGTGGACAACAAGGGCGACAAGCGCACGGACGAAGCGACCGTCAGCTGACGGGCTGATCGCGCTCGAAGAACGGAGCCGGGTGCCCAAGCGGGGAGCCCGGACTCAAAAAAGCAGAAAGGGTGCGCCAAGCAGCCGCCCCGCAACCATCCAGGGATGGGTGAACACACCCAACGAGAGGAGACCAATGAAGCACCTCATGTTCGCCGCAGCAGCGCTTGCAGCCTGCGGCGTGACGGTGGCCCAGACGAAGTCGACCGCCGAAGGCATCGCCGAATACCGCAAGCTGCTGGAGGACGGCAACCCGGCCGAGTTGTTCGAGGCCAAGGGCGAAGGCCTGTGGAAACAGAAGCGGGGCCCGAAGAACGCCACCCTGGAAGCCTGCGATCTGGGCAAAGGGCCCGGCGTGGTCAAAGGCGCCTTCGTGGAATTGCCGCGCTACTTTGCAGATGCAGGCAAGGTCATGGATCTGGAGACCCGGCTCGTGCACTGCATGAGCACCCTGCAGGGCTTTGACGCCGCTGAGATCGGCCGGACGCCCTTTGGCCGCGGCGAGATGGCCAACGTCACCGCGCTGGCCACCTGGGTGGCCGCCGAGTCACGCGGCATGCGGTTCAACCTGTCCCAGGCCCACCCCCAGGAGCGCCGCAGCTACGAGATCGGCAAGCGCGTGTTCTTCTTCCGCGGCGGCACGCACGACTTCTCCTGCGCCGCTTGTCACTCGGCTGACGGCCAGCGCATCCGCCTGCAGGATCTGCCCAATCTCACCAAGAACCCTGGAGACGGCGTGGGCTTCGCAGCCTGGCCCGCCTACCGCGTGAGCAATGGCGAGATGTGGGGCATGCAGTTGCGCCTGAACGACTGCTACCGTCAGCAGCGATTCCCCTACCCCGGCTTCGGTTCGGAGGTCACGATTGCGCTGGGAACCTACATGGGCGTGAACGCCAAGGGCGCCGCGTCCATCGCCCCGGCCATCAAGCGCTGAGACAGGAGAACATCATGAGAAGCATCAGCACCACCGCTTGTTGTATGGCGGCAGCCACCCTTGTGGCCGGCTGTGCGGCACCGGGTCCGGCAGGGCCAGGTCTCGACCAAGAGGCACGCAGCATCATCCAGGCCTCTTTCCGCGACCAAGGCATTGCCAAAGTCGATCGCCTGAAACAGGACCTGGGCCAGTCCGCTTGCTCGGACGACAAGGCGCCGTCCGACGAGGTGGCCGAGCGCGTGCAGGCCGAAGCCCTGACCAGCGTGAAGTGGCCCGCCGGGGGCCAGTACTTCGGCCAATGGGTCGAGGGCGAGCGCATCGCCCAGAGCGGCCGCGGCATGACCTGGACGGACGCTTCAGCCGACCCCAAGGCCAACGGCGGCAACTGCTACAACTGCCACCAGATCGACAAGAAGGAACTCTCGTACGGCACCATCGGCCCGTCGCTGTGGAACTACGGCAAGAACCGCGGCATCACCGACGTGACGGCAGAGACGGTGGCGCCGATCATCCAGTACACCTGGGTCAAGCTGTGGAACAGCAAGGCCTACGCCGCGTGCTCCAACATGCCGCGCTTTGGCCACAAGAATCTGCTCGATGAACAGCAGATCCGCCACATCATGTCGCTGCTGCTGGATCCACGCTCACCCGTGAACCAGTAAAGCGGCGAAACAGCGTAAAAACGAAAAGGCGCAAGCCAGCCTGAGCCCGGTTCGTCCGGGCTTTTTCCGACCTCAAACATCAGCGGATACTTATTGTGAGCCTGAGCAAACGCGAATTCCTGCAAGTCCTGGGAGCCGCCTCGGTCGCTGGCATGGCCTTGTCCCGTCACGCCACGGCCGATGCCGCCACGGCAGAGGACGCCCTGTACGACCTGCCGCCGCTGGGCCGGGGCGCGGGCTTCGTCAGCTTCCTGCACATGACGGACTGCCACGCGCAGCTCAAGCCCATCCTCTTCCGCGAACCCAGCGTCAATTTGGGGCTAGGCTCCATGCAGGGGCAGATTCCCCACCTGGTGGGTGAGCACCTGCTCAAGCAGGCGCAGGTGCCTGCCGGCTCCGCCCTGGCCCACGCCTATACCTACCTGGACTTCGAGCGCTCGGCGCAGCGCTTTGGCAAGGTGGGGGGCTTTGCCCACCTGGCCACGCTGGTCAAGCGCCTGAAGGCCTCCCGCCCTGGCGCCCTGCTGCTGGACGGTGGCGACACCTGGCAGGGCTCGGCCACCGCGCTATGGACCAACGCGCAGGACATGGTGGACGCCTGCAAGGCGCTGACCGTGGACGTGATGACCGGCCACTGGGAGTTCACCTACGGCATGAAGCGGGTCAAGGAGATCGTCGACAAGGACTTCAAGGCGGGCACGGGCAGCGGTGCGGCGGCGCACCGCGTGGACTTCGTCGCCCAGAACGTCAAGACCGCCGACTTTGGCGACCCCGTCTTCGAGCCTTACGTGCTCAAGGAGATGAACGGCGTGAAGGTGGCCATCGTCGGCCAGGCCTTCCCCTACACGCCGATTGCCAACCCCCGCTACATGGTGGCCGACTGGGAGTTCGGCATCCGTGACGAAGACATGCAAAAGGCCGTGGACGAGGCGCGCGGCAAGGGCGCGCAGGTGGTCGTGGTCCTCTCGCACAACGGCATGGACGTGGACCTGAAGATGGCCAGCCGCGTGCGCGGTATCGACGCGATCTTCGGCGGCCACACGCACGACGGCGTACCCGTGGCCGTGCCCGTGAAGAACGCCGGCGGCACGACGCTCGTCACCAATGCTGGCAGCAACGGCAAGTTCCTGGGCGTGATGGACTTCGAGGTCAAGGCGGGCAAGGTGGCGAACTTCCGCTACCGGCTGCTGCCCATCTTCAGCAACTTCCTCAAGCCCGACCCGCAGATGGAAGCGTTGATCACCCGCATTCGCGCGCCTTACGAGTCCAGGCTCAACGAGACGCTGGCCGTCACGGATGGCCTGCTGTACCGCCGCGGCAACTTCAACGGCAGCTGGGACCAACTGGTGTGCGACGCGCTGATGGAAGTGCAAGGCGCCGAGATCGCCTTCAGCCCGGGCTTCCGCTGGGGCACCAGCCTGCTGCCAGGTCAGGCCATCACGCGAGAGCTCATGATGGACCAGCTGGCCATCACCTATCCCTTCGCCACCGTCACGCCCATGACGGGAGAGACCATCAAGACCGTGCTGGAAGACGTGGCCGACAACCTCTTCAACCCCGACCCCTATTACCAGCAGGGTGGCGACATGGTGCGTGTGGGCGGGCTCGAGTACACGATGACCCCTGGCGAGAAGATGGGCGCGCGCATCAGCGAGATGCGCCTGAACGGCAAGCCCATCGAAGCCGGCAAGACCTACAAGGTGGCCGGCTGGGCTCCGGTGGCCGAAGAAGCCGCCAAGGCCGGCCACAAGCCCGTGTGGGACGTGGTGGAAACCTGGCTGAAGTCACGCCCCGGTCAACGGGTGAGCCCACGCAAGGTCAACACGCCCAAGCTGGTAGGCGTGCAGGGCAACCCAGGCATGGCTTGAAGCCCAGCCCACTGCGCTGCAGTTGGTTCCTCTTGGTCCCGCTTGTTCCAACGTTGTTTATCCCGCCGTTATCGCATCACTCACCGCGCACTTGAGCAGGAGTACTCCCAATGAACTCGAAGACCATCGTCAGCAACACCTTGGCCGCCACCGTATTGAGCCTGGCCGGGCTCTGGTCGCCCACGGCCCTGGCGCAAGACCGCGTGGCGTATCACATTGACGATGCGGCCACGCAAGGCCTCAAAGGCCTGCGGAACATCCGCAACCACCTGGACACCGACCCGTCAGCCCGCATCACGGTGGTGACGCATGCCAATGGCGTGGACTTCCTCCTCGACGGCGCGAAGGATGCCAACGGCGGCGCCTTCGCCGGGCCGGTGGCGGCGCTGGTGGCGAGGGGCGTCAAGTTCGAAGTCTGCGAGATCACGCTCAGGAACCGCAACCTGAAGAAGGAGCAGTTCATTCAGGAGGCCGAGTTCACACCGTCAGGCGTGGTCCGGCTCACAAAGCTGCAAGTGGCCGGACACGCCTACATCAAGCCCTGAGCGGGTCTTTTGCATTGCCTGGATCACAGAAGGGTCGGGACAACAAACGCCCGACCCTCGACACACCTCAGGCATTGAGCATGTCGTTCCAGATGTTGTCGGCCCAGCTCAAGGCGTAGAGGCCTTCTTGCGCGCTGGCGGCCGTTGACACACCGCCTGATCCCGGAACGGTCTTGAAGGTCTTGTCCTTGGCGTCGTACTGGTGCACCGACGCCACGTGCACCACATCGCGCGCTGTCACGAAGCTGTAGCAGGTGTTCATCACCACCGGGGTGGGGTTGACCGCCTCGCCCTTGAGCAGGTTGATGATGGCCGCGGCCGCTACCTTGGCGTGCTGGTTGGCCATGTGGCCGGATTTGGGCATGGCGGGCGCCGAGAACGTGGCATCACCGAGCACGTGCACGCCCTTGACGGCCGTGGACTCCATGGTCAGCCAGTCCACGCCCACCCAACGGTTGTTGACGGTGATCAGCCCCGAGCTGCGGGCGAGGTCTCCGGCGCGCTGAGGAGGGATCACGTTGAGCACATCCGCCCTGACGTCCTCGAACTCGAGCTTGGCCGTCATGCCGGAGACTTCTTTCAGCTCGGCATTGGGCCGGTACTCGATGAGGCCGTCGTAGTGCTGCTTGAAGGCGCGCTCGAACAGCGCCTTCTTGGACTGGATCTCTGGGTTGGCGTCCAGTACCAGCACCTTGGACTTGGGCTTGGCCGTCTTGAGGTAGCTGGCCACCATGCAAGCCCGCTCGTACGGGCCGGGGGGGCAGCGGTAGGGCACCCGGGGGATCGACATGGCAAACACGCCGCCGTCGCGCATGGACTCCAGCTGCTTGCGCAAGGCCACGGTCTGCGGGCCGGCCTTCCAACTGTGGGTGACGCGGCCGCTCTCCACGCTGGCCTGCAGGCCACCGACCTGCTCGTACATGAAGTCCACACCGGGCGACACCACCAGCCGGTCGTAGGCGAGTTCAGTGCCACCCGCCAGGCGGACCTTCTTGGCAGCGGCGTCGATGGCGATCACCTCTCCCTGCACCACGTTCACCCCCAGGGCATTCAGGCCCCGGTAGCCCCGCGTGATGTCGGCCATCTGCTTGTGGCCACCGATCACCATGTTGCTGATGGGGCAGGAGATGAAGCTCGCGTTGCGCTCGACCAGCGTCACGTCGACGTTGCCACCCCACATCTTGAGGTAGCGGGCCGCCGTGGCACCGCCGAAGCCGCCGCCCACCACGACAACACGGCCGATGGAAGGGCCGCCGGACGTGGTGGCACACCCGGCCAGCGTCAGGCCGGACAGGGCCACGCTAGCACCCAACAGGCGCCGGCGAGAGAGTTCATTCCGGAATCGGGATTGCATGGCGAGCCTCCTCACTTCTTGGGCTGCTGGGCGGCGAAGTAGCCGGCGATCAGCTTGATCTGGTCATCGGTGTAACCCTTGGCGATCTGGTGCATGATCGTCACGCCCTCGGGCTGCGCGGTGGTCTTGTAGTAGGTCATGAGCGCCACGGTGCGCTCTGCGGGTGTACCGGCCAGAGGCTTCATGTCGCCACGTGCATTGCCGTTGGTGCCATGGCAGTTGGCGCAGGTGGCCGCCAGGTTGCGGGCCAGCTGCGCGTTGGGAGCGGGCGCCTGGGCTTGCGCGGCCGTCGCCAGCGTCAGCGCTCCCGCCCACAGGGACAGACGCGCCGCAGGGCGGAACAAGAACTGCATCGTGCTTCTCCTCGTTGATGGTCGTGATGGGGTGACCAGACGCTGCGAGGCGCCAAAAAACACCCGGTTAGTTCGATTGTGTGACACCCCTGAATTGAACTGCGCGGACGCCTCAACGTCATCAGCGTTTTCTCGGACGACATTGGCTTTCAAGCACCGTCACCCGCACGGATGAACAGGCCACGATGCTCAATGCCCTCGCTCCCGAATATCGTAATATCAACACATGCTGATGTTTTACCGAGCGGCCTCGGTGTTTGCCCTGACCGTGGGTTTGCTAGTGGCCCCAGCCAAGAGTGCAGCATCCGACGCTGCGAAACCCAAGGCGCAACCGGTCGCTCCTGGTGTCTGGATGGTGCAGGGCCTGTCAGCCTTGGGCTCTTCGGCCAACCGCAACTTCATCTCAAATGCCGGTTTTGTGGTCACCTCCGCCGGCGTGGTGGTGATCGACGCCCTCGGCTCACCGGAGCTCGCGCGCGAGTTGCGCGCCGAGATCGCGCGCGTCACGCCCTTGCCGGTGACGCACGTGATCGTCACGCACTATCACGCTGACCACATCTACGGTCTGCAGGTCTTCAAGGACGATGGCGCCATCATCGTGGCGCATCGCCAGGCCCTGCTGTACCTGAACTCCGACACCGCGCAGCAGCGTCTGGCCGCCAGCCGGGAAGAGCTGTTTCCCTGGGTGGACGAGAAGACACGCCTGGTGCCGGCCGACCGCTGGATCGACGGTCCCGCCACCTTGCAGGTAGGCGACACGACGCTGGAATTGAAGCCCGTGGGGCCGTCGCATACGCCAGAGGACCTGGCCGTGTGGCTCCCCCAGCGCCAGGTTCTCTTTGCCGGCGACCTGGTGTTCCGGGGCCGCATTCCCTTCGTCGGTCAGGCCGACAGTGCACACTGGGTGCAGGCGTTGGACACCCTGCTGGGATTTGACGCGCGGGTGGTGGTACCAGGCCATGGTCCGGTTTCCGACCGGGTGCGGGATGATCTGCAACTCACGCGCGATTACCTGCTACACCTGCGGCGCAGCATGGGCGAAGCCGCCCGCAACATGGACCCCTTTGACGAGGCGTATGCCCGCACCGACTGGTCGCGATTCGAGAAACTGCCGCTGTTCAGCGTGGCCAACCGGATGAATGCCTACAACACCTACTTGCTGATGGAGCAGGCCAAGTGAACAGGGGCGCGTCAAGGGCGCATCTTGGCTGCGGCTCGCCGTCTGGGCACGGGCGGGGGCGGCGCCGGTGGCTCCAGCGCGCAGCAGCTCTTGCCGCGCTGGCCCCGCTCATGGGGGCGGCAGCGGCGCCACCGAAGCCAGGAGATGTGGTCGCCTGGCCCGACGTCACGCTGCTGGACGGCTCCCGCTGGGGCCCCGCCCAGGCCCAGGGCAAGCAGGTCGTCGTGGTGTTCTGGTCGACCACCTGCCCGTTCTGCCTGCGCCACAACGCGCATATCGAGAAGCTTCGCCGGGCGGCCACCGGACGGTCGCTGGAAATCATCACCGTGGCGCGGGACAAGGACCCCGCCGCGGTGAAGGCCTACCTCGCGCGTCACGGCTACGGCTTTAAGGTCACCATGGCGCAGGACGCCATGGCCGCCGCCCTGTCCAGCCGCAGGGTGATTCCGCTGACCGTCACGGTGGACCGCCAAGGCCGTCTGCGGCAGGTGATCCCCGGAGAGATGTTCGAAGACGATGTCATGGAATGGTTGCCGACCGTGTGAACTCCTGGCCGCGAGTTGCTGGCAAAGCCTGCATGTTTCGTGCATCATCGACCGCTGAAATTCTTGGCAGTCTGTGGACAAACGCATGAAACCTAGCGAGCAGGACGAATCTGAAGCGGTCTTCAACACTGCGGCTGAACTGTTCTCTCTGCTGTCCACCCCCATCCGCCTGCGTATCCTGAGCTCGCTGTGCCATGGCGAGAAGAACGTGTCGCAGTTGCTCGCGGAGATCCCCACCACGCAGCCCAACATGAGCCAGCACCTGTCCACGCTGTACCGCGCGGGAGTGCTAGGCAAGCGGCGAGACGCCACGCAGATCTACTACCGCATCGAGAACCAGCAGGCCGTGGCCGTGTGCCGCTCGGTGTGCACGCAGATCGCCATGGACATGGCGGACGAGACGCCGGAAGCTGTCTGAGCGCCCTGGGGTCTGGGGCCAGTCGAGCGTTTCTTGCCTGAATGGCCCAACGGGGCCGGCCAGCGCTCAGCGCTGCCTCAGGTGCGAACCTCGCCCTGACCCAGCACCACCCACTTCATCGAGGTCAGGCCTTCCAGGCCCACCGGCCCGCGGGCGTGGAACTTGTCGGTGCTGATACCGATCTCGGCGCCCAACCCGTACTCGAAGCCGTCCGCAAAGCGCGTGCTGGCGTTGACCATCACGCTGGACGAGTCCACCTCGCGCAGGAAACGCATCGCATGGGGATGGTTCGTCGTGAGGATAGCGTCGGTATGGTGTGAGCCGTAGCGGTTGATGTGACCAATGGCCTCGTCCAGGCTCGCCACCACCTTCACGCTGATGATGGGGGCCAGGTATTCCTCCGACCAGTCGGTCTCGGTGGCATTCACCAGCTCTGCGCCGGGCACAGCCTGCAAGACGGCCCGTGAAGCTGGGCAGCAGCGCATCTGCACGCCCTTGGCCGCGAAGACGGCCCCGATGCGGGGCAAAAAGGCTGCGGCCTGGCGCTCATGCACCAGCAGGGACTCGGCCGCATTGCAGGGGCTGTACTTCTGTGTCTTGGCGTTGTCGGTGACGGTCACCGCCAGGTCCAGGTCGACCTCGGCGTCCACGTAAACGTGGCAGTTGCCGTCCAGGTGCTTGATGACAGGCACGCGGGCCTCGGCGCTGATGCGCTCGATCAGGCTCTTGCCGCCACGGGGAATGATCACGTCCACGGATTCGGGCATGGCAATCAGGCGGCCCACGGCGGCACGGTCCGTGGTCTCCACCAGTTGCACGGCCGAGGGCGGCAGGCCGGCTTCGGTAAGCGCCGCCTGCACGCAGCGCCACAGCGCCAGGTTGGAATGCAGCGCCTCGGAGCCGCCACGCAGGATGCAGGCATTGCCGCTCTTGATGGCCAGCGAGGCCGCCTCGATGGTGACGTTGGGGCGGCTCTCATAGATCATGCCGAACACACCCAGAGGCACGCGCATGCGCCCGACGCTGATGCCGGAGGGGCGGCGCTTGACCTCGGTGATCTCGCCCACGGGGTCGGGCATGGCAGCCAGTTGTTCGCAGCCCTGGGCGACGGTATCGACGACGGCGGGAGTGAGCTTGAGACGGTCCACCATGGGCTCGGCCAGGCCGGCGGTGCGGGCGGCGTCCAGGTCCAGGGCGTTGTCACGCTGCAGCTCGGGTACGGCCTCGCGCAGACGCCGTGCCAGCGCCCGAAGCGCCTGGTCCTTGGCCGCCGTGGAAGCCGCGGCCATGGCGGTGGAGGCGGCGCGGGCCTGCGCGCCCAGGTGGGCCATGTAGGCGGGAATGTCGACAACCTTCATGACCGCATTGTCGTGCGAGAAGCATGGCCAGGTAACCTGGCCGGACAGTCGTCCGAGCTGCCGCAGCGCTCTACCAGCCCAGCAGCGCCAGCACCACCACCCACAACGAAGAGGTGAACACGAACGCCAAGGTAGACAGCACGATGGCCGCCGTGGCCTCGGCCTGATGGGTGCGGTAGCGCAAGGCGAAGATGAGCGCATTGCTCCCCACCGGCGCAGCGGCCATCATCACCAGCACCGACAACGACAACCCGCTCACGCCGAACACGAAGTGCGCTCCCAGCAGCACCACCGTGGGCAGCACCAGCAGTTTCAGCACGCTCAAGCCCAGCGCGCCGCGCACACGCCCGCGCAAGCCGTACTGCGCCAGGTTGGTGCCAATGAGGAAGAGGCACAGCGGCACCACTGCTGCGGTGAGTGACAGCAGCAGTGCATCGACCACCGGGTGCAGACCGAGCCCGGTCAGGTTCCAAGCCAGGCCCAGCAAAATGGGCAGCATCACCGGGTGGAACACCGCACTGCGCACGGCAGTGCCCACGGTGTTGGCGAGGGACTGCCCCGCACCAGAACGGGCGATGGACACCTCGGCCAGCACCGTCAGCAGAGTCAGCACCACCAGCCCGTGGAGGCTGACCAAGGCCAGATGCAAGCCCAAGCCGGCCTCCCCGAACAGGGCCGCGGCCATGGGAATGCCCAGCTGCACCGAGTTGCCGTAGGTGGCGGCCACGCCCAGCGTCGCAGCCGCCGCGGCGGGCCCACCGCGGAGCCGCGCACCCGCAGGAAGCGCTTGCGCCTGGGCCTGACCCTGCAGTCGCGCCCCTCTGCGCTGCTGCCACGCATAGAACACGCCCAGATAGGCCAGCACGGGGACGAAGTACGCCACCAGCGTGGTCCAGGGCATGGCGGCGAAATCCATGCGCGCCATGGTGCGGAACAACAGCGCCGGCACGAAGATGTTGTAGGCCGCGTCCGACAGCACCCGGTTGGCCTGGGCCAGACCCGAAGCCCCTGCGGCGGCCCCCTGGCCCGGCGGGACCGCAGGCTCTGACGCGCCAATCCAGCCCACGCGCGCCGCCACCCAGCCCACCCCCGCCGTCGCAAAGATGGCCAGCAGCTTGAACAGGAGGTCCAGCGTCACACCTTCGCCCCTGGGAACGCCTCTATGCAGGCCCCTACACAGGCCAGGACAAATGCCCAAGCGGCATCCCCGACGCAAGGCTGCGCCGCAGCCCGCCTGGCTGCGGTAGGGCGTCGCCTCAAGATCACGTTCAGCCAGCGCTCTTCTTGGCCACCGCCTTCTTGGCTGCCGCCTTGGGCGGGAACTTGGAGGTACGGGGCTCGAACTCGAAGACCACTCGGCCTTCCTTGCGGTCGTAGCTCAGGAAGGCCTTGAACTTGCGCCGCGTCTTGTTGGAGACGAAGTTCTCCAGCAAGGACGTCTTGCCCGTGGTCAGCAGGCGGGTCATTTCTTCCGGGGCCACAGGCTGCTGCAGGATGATCTTGCCGCTCTTGAAGTCGCAGGTGACATGGGTGCCCACGCTGTGCTCGCACACGTACGAGGCCCCATGGTCGAAGACGCGGCCTTGGCACTTGGGGCAGGCGCCCAGCGAGGCCTGGGCCGAGAAGTCCACCGGCTCGCCGTCGCCTTCGGCCTGCTTGGCCTCGTCGCCGAAGTCGAACTCCAGCTTCCAGTTGGAGATGGCCGGGTCGTACACAAGCTTCATCTCGGCCGTGAAGGGCCAGCCGGCCTTGGAGCGGAAGCCCTCCAGCGGGCCGATCTGGCGGTCACGCAGGAAGGCCTCGGCCTCGGCGATCTCGAAGGCCCGGCCGGCCGGGGTCTTGGTGATGGAAAAACCGCAGCCCTCGGCAGCGCCATCGGCGCCCGTGCACGTGAAACGCCGGTAGTTCTCCTTGACCACACCACCGCAGTTGGGGCAGGGCGCCTTGAGCGTGGCGTAGTCGCCCGGAATGGTGTCGCGGTCGTATTCCTTGGCCTTCTTGACGATGCGCTCGGCCATCTTGGCGATCTCGGCCATGAAGGCGTCGCGCTTCAGGCGACCGTGCTCCATCTCGGCCAGCTGGTGCTCCCAGTTGCCGGTGAGTTCGGGCTTGGTGAGATCTTCCACCCCCAGGCCGCGCAGCAGCGTCATGAGCTGGAAGGCCTTGGCGGTGGGCACGAGGTCGCGTCCATCGCGCAGCATGTACTTCTCGGCGATCAGGCCCTCGATGATGGCGGCGCGGGTGGCCGGCGTGCCCAGGCCCTTCTCGGCCATGGCTTCGCGCAAATCCTCGTCCTCGATCAGCTTGCCCGCGCCTTCCATGGCCGACAGCAGCGTGGCCTCGGTGTAGCGCGCGGGCGGCCGGGTCTGCAGGGCCTTGATGTCCAGGCCTTCGGTACGCACCACTTCGCCGGCCTTGACGGCCACCAGGTTGGCGTCCTCATCCTGGGCCTCCTTGCCGTACACCGCCAGCCAGCCCGGGTTCACCAGCACCTTGCCGTTGGTCTGGAAGCGGTGCTCTGCGCCGGCCGCCTTGACGGTAGAGATGCGCGTGGTGACCAGGTACTCCGCCGAGGGGTAGAACACCGCCAGGAAACGCTTGACCACCATGTCGTAGAGCTTGGCCTCGATCTCGCTCAGCGACTTGGGCGCCTCCAGCGTGGGGATGATGGCAAAGTGGTCCGACACCTTGGCGTTGTCGAACACGCGCTTGGTGGGCTTGACGTAGCCGTCGTTCAGCGCCTTGCGGGCGTGCATGGACAGCTCGCGCAGCGGCCCAGGCAGCGGGCTGTCGGCCAGCATCTCGAAGGTGCTGCGCACGGTGCCGAGATAGTCCTCAGGCAGCGCGCGCGAGTCAGTCCGCGGGTAGGTCAGCACCTTGTGCTTCTCATACAACGCCTGCGCCAGCGAGAGCGTGGTCTTGGCCGAGAAGCCAAAGCGCGAGTTGGCCTCGCGCTGCAAGGTGGTCAGGTCGTACAGCAGCGGGCTGGCCTGCGTGCTGGGCTTGGCTTCTTCAGTGACGGTCGCTGGCTCGCCTCGGCAGGCCTGCGCGATGGCCTGGGCGTCGGCCGCGGTCCACAGCCGGTCGGCGCGCTGCTCGGGGTCGGCCGGATCCTTCTTCCACGCCGGGTTGAACCACTTGCCCTCGTACGTGCCGGCTGCGGCGTCGAAGCTGGCACGCACCTCCCAGTAATCGCGCGCCACGTGCTTGCGGATCTTCTCCTCGCGCTCCACGACGATGGACAGCGTGGGCGTCTGCACCCGGCCGACCGTGGTGAGGAAGAAGCCACCATCGCGCGAGTTGAAGGCGGTGAAGGCGCGCGTGCCGTTGATGCCCACCAGCCAGTCGGCCTCAGAGCGGCTGCGCGCCGCGTCCGCCAGGCCGCGCATCTGCTCGTCGCTGCGGAGCTTTTCGAAACCGTCGCGTATGGCCTGCGGCGTCATGCTCTGCAGCCACAGCCGCTTGACGGGCTTGTTCAGCGTGCCCTTGGCGCCGGCCGCGTACTGCTCGATCAAACGGAAGATCAGCTCACCCTCACGCCCGGCATCACAAGCGTTGATCATCTCGGTGATGTCCTTGCGCTTGCACAGCTTGACCACCGCGTTCAACCGGGTCTTGGCCTTGTCGATAGGCGCCAGCTCGAAATGCGGCGGCACCACGGGCAGGTGAGCGAAGCTCCACTTGCCACGCTTGACGTCGTATTCCTCGGGCGCCTTGATCTCCACCAGGTGACCCACGGCAGAGGTGACGACGTAACGCTCGTTCTCGAAGTGCTCGGCGTGCTTCTCGAACTTGCCTGCCACGGGGGTCAGCGCGCGCACGATGTCCTGTGCGACGCTGGGCTTCTCCGCAATGATGATGGCCTTGCTCATCGGTCCTTCTCGGGTCGGTCGGCCACAGCCGCCATGGCTGCAACCCCGTACCTACAATCTCGGTTCCTCGCGCGCGCTCACGTGTGCACACGTGCGCAGGCGCACCCTGGCGCACCCGCTCACGCTCTCGCATGCACGCGCGCGCACCCATGACTCAATGTAACGAATGCCGAAGAAGCCGCAAGCCGACCCTGTGGGAGGCACCGTGAAGTCCAAGGTTGGCGGGCGCTCCAGCCGCGCGAGGGCCGCTGTTGACAAGGCAGGGGCTGCGAGTGCAGCGGCGAGCCGGCCGACCGGTCGCCGCATCCAGGTGCGCCGCAGCGGGGTGCACGGCAAGGGCGTCTACGCACTGCAGGCCATTGCCGCAGGGGACACGCTGATCGAGTACACCGGCGAGGTCATCAGCTGGAAGGAAGCGCTGCGCCGGCACCCGCACGACCCCCGCGACCCGCACCACACCTTCTACTTCCACATCGATGAGCAGCACGTCATCGACGCCAAGTACGGTGGCAACGCGTCGCGCTGGATCAACCACTCGTGCGACCCCAACTGCAAGGCCGACGAGGTGGAGGGCCGCATCTTCATCAAGGCGCTGCGCGACCTGATACCGGGCGAGGAACTGTTCTACGACTACGGCCTGGTCATCGACGAGCGCTACACGCCGAAGCTGAAGAAGGAGTACGAGTGCCGCTGTGGCAGCCCCAACTGCCGCCGCACCATGCTCTCGCCCAAGCGCTGAGACCCCAGCGGCACTGACGGCGCTCCCGGCTCAGGCACTGCAAGCGCTCATGAACAACACCCTCACTGCTACGCCTTCGCCGCAGGCCCAGACCGATCTCCTGGAGCGCTGGGGCGTGACGGCGCTGCAACAGCGACTGCAGGCGCTGGAGCCCCATCTGGAGGTGGAGGTGCTGTCGTCCGTGGGTTCCACCAACTCCACGCTGCTGGAGCAGGCCGCCACGGCGTCAAGGCAGGCAGGCCCGTCCAGCTTGTGCCCGCCTTTCCGCACGCGACTGCTGGTGGCAGAGAGCCAGACCCAGGGCCGCGGCCGGCAGGGCCGGCGCTGGCACGCCAGCCCTGGCGCTTCGCTGACCTTCTCTCTTGCGCTGACGCTCGCACCGCAGGACTGGTCGGGGCTGTCACTGACTGTCGGCGTGGCCCTGGCGCAAGCGCTGAACACGGCACCGCCTCCGTCCATTGCGCTGAAGTGGCCCAATGACCTCTGGTTGCGTGACGCCAGCGCGCCGGCGGGCGGTCGCAAGCTCGGAGGGGTGCTGATCGAGACCGCTGGCTGGGCCAGCGGCCGGGAACGTGTGTGCGTGATCGGCGTGGGCTTGAACGTGCAGGCCCAGGCCGTGCAGGAGGCCTCCAGCGGCGTGGCCCATCTGCAGGAGATCTGGCCGCAGGCCTCGGCCCCGGCGGCGCTGGCGCGCGTGGCGCCGGCACTGCTGCAGGGCGTGCGTCGTTTTGAGCGAGAAGGTTTTGCCGGCGTGCAGGCCGCGTTTGCGCAACGGGACTTGCTGCAAGGTCAGGCACTGACCACCACCCAGGCCGGGCTGCCGGGCGGCCGCGCGGAAGGGGTGGACGGCACGGGCGCTTTGCTGGTACGGTCGCCCGACGGCACCTTGCATCGCTTGGTGGGCGGAGAAGTCAGCGTGCGCCCACTCTTTGGGAAAGTCTCATGATCAAGTGGCTGGGTTTGCTGCTGGTACTGGCCAATGTGGCCTTCTGGGGCTGGACCCAAGGCTGGGGTGGCCAGGCCTGGCCACCGCCGGACGCCCGTCAACGAGAGCCTGAACGTTTGCAGCAGCAGGTGCGGCCGGAGTCCATCGTGGTGCTGTCGCCCAAGGCGGCGTCAGCCGCGCTGGAGCAGATGGCGGCAGCTTCGGCAGTGGCGGCGTCAGCTGCGTCGGCGGCTGACCCCGCCCCAACCACAGGCGGCGCCCCGGTCCCGCCCGCCAGTGCCTCAGGGCCGGCGCGCGCCCCGGCGCGACCCCGCTGACAGCAGCGTCGTAGCGACCGCCAAGGCCAGCAGCCACCCCCAAGACATGACGCCACCGCCACCGCCATCACCCCCCGCTGAGGGCGGGCTTGGAGTCACCACGGGCCTGGGCAAGCCCTCTGCGGCCGTCAGCGCTGCGGCGCTGTCGAGCATGCCGGCACCGCACAAGCCCGTGACACAGTAGCACTGCAACTGCTCCTGCGACGACGGCGGCTGACACGCGCTCACGGGTGTGGGGTCGCTGGGCCCGTTATCGGCACCGCTGGAGGGGAATGGCCGTGCGCCCGCCTGGAGGGCCGCCTTCACCTGAGCAGGCGATAGATCGGGGCGCACAGACAAGATCAGCGCTGCTGTGGCGGCCACCATGGGCGTAGCAAAGCTCGTCCCCACCGAGATGTTGAAGCTGTCGGTGTAGTTCGAACCACCAGCCTCCGGAGCGCGCAGGCCGCTGTTGGAGGTGGTGAGGATGGGGTAGAGACAGGCTGTACCCCGCTCGATGTTGACGCAGTTGCCGCCTGGCGCGGCGATCGCAATCTCCGGCCCCAGATCCGAGAAGCCCACCTTGCTGCCGGCGTGGCGCAGGCCCGCCACGGCGATCGCGCCAGGGCAATTGGCAGGGGTGCCCACCGCCCGGCCCACGCTGTTGCCCGCTGCGGCGACGACCACGGCACCTCGGGCCGTGACCGACGCGATGGCATCCTGGTAGGCGGCAGTGCAACTACCCTCACTGCCCAGACTCAGATTCAGCACCTTGGCCGGATTGGCGCTGCCGATCAAGCCCGCCTGGTCAATGCCTGCTGCCCACAACATGCCCGCGGTGATGTCCGAGTCATAACCGCCGCACTTGCCCAGCACGCGCACCGGCAGCACCTTGGCACCATGGGCCAGCCCGGCCATGCCCATGCCGTTGTTGGTGGCCGCGGCCACGATGCCGGCCACGTGGGTGCCGTGCCAGGAGCTGTCCTGCTGGCCGCAGTTTCTGTAAGGCCCGCTGGCATCCTCGGCCGCCGTGATCCAGTCTCCGGGGTCTGAGGCATCGGCATCGCGACCATCACCATCGTTGGCATAGTTGGTGTCACGTACAAAGTCATAGCCCGGCAGCACCTGCCCGACCAGATCCGTGTGACCCGCCAACACCCCTGTATCCAGCACCGCCACCACCACGCCTGCCCCGGTCGAGCGCGCCCACGCCGCCTGAGCGTTGGTGGCCGATCTGAACAGCTCCGTCGGCGCCCGCAGGTACCACTGGCCCACTTCAGGGCCTCCCACCAGGGTCTGAAGATTGACGGCCGGTCCCGCGTTGAACAGTGGATCGTTCGGAACCGTCAACGCCCGTCGCCGCTGATCGACCACGGCATAGGCGACGTCCGGGTCAGCCGCCAGGCGCCGCGCCAGCGTGGCCGAATCCACGCCGCGGGCCATCACCACTTGAGCGCGGTGCCCAATGGCGCGGCCGGAGGTCAGCGGGACGCCGGCACGCCGCGCCAAGGTGTCTGCCCGACGCTGGGCGGCCGCCCTGACTTCGCTCAGGGGCGCCCCTTTGCGCCAGGGATGGACAGCCGCGAGGGCCGCGCTGTCGCGATAGCCCACGATCACACGGGCCGTGGGTACCTGGATGTCTGCCGAAGAGCCGGCTGCAGTGGCCACTGGGAGCGCCAGCACCATAGCGGCAAGCGAGAAAAGCACTGCGAGGATTTTCATCCCAGCAGTGTAGGCATGTGTCTCTTGCTGTCGTGTATCCGAAGGCAGGGCGCAGACGGTCTTCGCTCGAGCGAACGGTGTTCGCCCGAGCGCCAGGGCTCGCATGGGGTCAGCCCATAGAACTGACCCACCATCAGGCGCAGATCAGCGCGCGATCACCCGCACCATCTCCAGCACCTTGTTGGAGTAGCCCCACTCGTTGTCGTACCAGGCCACCACCTTGACGAAGGTCTTGTCCAGGGCGATGCCGGCTTCAGCATCGAACACGCTGGTGCAGGGCTCGCCGCGGAAGTCGGTGGCTACCACCTTGTCTTCGGTGTAGGCCAGCACGCCCTTCATCGCGCCCTGGCTGGCGGTCTTCATCGCCGCGCAGATCTCGTCGTAGCCGGCTTCCTTGACCAGCTCCACCGTCAGGTCCACGACCGAGACATCGGAGGTCGGCACGCGGAAGGCCATGCCGGTGAGCTTCTTGTTCAGCTCGGGGATCACCACGCCCACGGCCTTGGCCGCACCCGTGCTGCTGGGGATGATGTTCTCCAGGATGCCGCGGCCGCCGCGCCAATCCTTGTTCGACGGGCCGTCCACGGTCTTTTGCGTCGCGGTGGCGGCGTGCACGGTGGTCATCAGGCCGCGCTTGATGCCGAAGGTGTCGTTCAGCACCTTGGCCACGGGTGCCAGGCAGTTGGTGGTGCAGCTGGCGTTGCTGATGATGGCCTGACCGGCGTAGGTCTTGTCGTTCACGCCGTAGACGAACATGGGCGTGTCGTCCTTGGACGGCGCGCTCATGATGACCTTCTTCGCACCCGCCTTGAGGTGGGCCTCAGCGGTCTCCTTGGTCAGGAACAGGCCCGTGGCTTCGACCACGATGTCAGCCCCGATCTCATCCCACTTCAGCTCGGTGGGGTTCTTCACGGCCGTCAGGCGGATGCGCTTGCCATTGACGATGAGGGTGGTGCCGTCCACCGACACTTCGCCCTTGAAGCGGCCGTGCACGCTGTCGTACTTCAGCATGTAGGCCAGGTAGTCGGGCTCGAGCAGGTCGTTGATGCCGACGACCTCGATCTCGGAGAAGTTCTGCACGGCGGCACGGAACACCATGCGCCCGATGCGGCCGAAACCGTTGATGCCTATTCTGATGGTCATGAGAAAGTCCTCCTGAAGGGGATGTGAAGAATTCTGATGAGTTGGCTCAGCGGCGCTTGAGCACCTGGCGCACCACTGCGGCCACGTTGTCTGCGGTGAAGCCGAAGTGCTTGAACAGCACACCCGCCGGCGCGCTCTCGCCATAGGTGTCGATGCCGACCACGGCCGCACAGCCGTACTTCCACCAGCCGTCGGTCACGCCGGCCTCCACCGCGATGCGGGGCAACTTGGGCGGCAGCACGCTGGTCTTGTAGGCCACGGCCTGACGATCGAACACCGTGGTGCTGGGCATGCTGACCACGCGCACGGCAATGCCGGATTGCGCCAACTGTGCCTGCGCGTGCAGCGCCAGTTGCACCTCGCTGCCGGTGGCGATGATCACGGCCTGGGCCTTCTTCTTCAGGCCCACCTCGGCCGGCTCGGCCAGCACGTAGGCGCCCTTGCCGATCTCGTCCAGGCCGGCCTTGGGCAGGTAGGGCAGGTTCTGCCGGCTCAGCAGCAGGGCGGTGGGACGCTCGCCATTGCCGATGGCCATGGTCCAGGCCACCGCGGTCTCGGCCGTGTCGGCCGGCCGCCAGACGTCCAGATTCGGGATCAGGCGCAGGCTGGCGGCGTGCTCCACGCTCTGGTGCGTCGGGCCGTCCTCGCCCAGACCGATGGAGTCGTGCGTGAAGACGTGGATGACGCGCTGCTTCATCAGCGCGGCCATACGGATGGCGTTGCGGCTGTAGTCGCTGAAGGTGAGGAAGGTGCCGCCATAGGGGATGAAACCGCCGTGCAGCGTCACGCCGTTCATGATGGCGGCCATGCCGAACTCGCGCACGCCGTAGTTGATGTGGCGCCCGCCGTTGGGCGTACCGTCCTTGGCAAAGCGCAGCGCCGGCGTGGACGAGGTGTTGGTCAGGTTGGAGCCGGTCAGGTCGGCCGAGCCGCCCAGCAGTTCAGGCAGGGCCTTGGTGAAAGCCTCCAGCGCGATCTGGCTGGCCTTGCGCGAGGCCACGGTCTCGGCCTTGGTGTGGGCGGCGATGACAGCGTCCACGGCGGTCTGGGCAAAGCTGGCGGGCAGCTGGCCGGCCATGCGGCGCTCGAACTCTGCCGCCAGCTCGGGATGCGCCGCGCGGTAAGCGGCAAAGCGGGCGTTCCAGTCGGCCTCGCGCTGCGCGCCGGCGGCCTTGGCGTCCCACTGGGCATAGACCTCGGCCGGCAAGCTGAAGGGCTCGTGCGCCCAGCCGATGGCCTCACGCGTCAGGCGGATTTCCTCCGCGCCCAGCGCCTCGCCGTGCGCCTTGGCGGTGCCGCCGCGGTTGGGCGAGCCCTTGCCGATGATGGTGCGGCAAATGATGAGGGTGGGCTTCGTGGCCGCCTTGGAGGCCGCCAGCGCTGCGTCCACGGCGTTGACGTCATGGCCGTCCACGGGACCGATGACGTTCCAGCCGCAGGCCTTGAACCGCTGCCCTGCGTTGTCCACGTACCAGGGCTTGACGGCACCGTCGATGCTGATGCCGTTATCGTCATACAGCGCCACCAGCTTGTTCAGCTGCCACGCACCGGCCAGGGCCACGGCCTCATGGCTGATGCCCTCCATCAGGCAGCCGTCGCCCAGGAAAGCGTAGGTGCGGTGGTCCACCACGGCGTGGCCGGGGCGGTTGAACTCGGTGGCCAGCAGCTTCTCGGCCAGCGCCATGCCCACCGCGTTGGTGATGCCCTGGCCCAGCGGGCCGGTGGTGGTCTCCACGCCCGGGGTGATGCCCACTTCGGGGTGGCCGGGGGTCTTGCTGTGCAGCTGTCGGAAGCGCTTGAGCTCTTCCATCGGCAGGTCGTAACCGCTCAGGTGCAGCAGGGCATAGATCAGCATCGAGCCGTGGCCGTTGCTGAGCACGAAACGGTCGCGGTCGGCCCAGTGCGGGTTGCCGGGGTGGTGCTTCAGGTGCCGGCCCCACAACGCGACCGCGATCTCGGCCATGCCCATG
>Ga0315901_10003370_pt1 | contig 20799 bp, 19 predicted proteins | sample LakEriMetagenome_10_FD_203761 | JGI IMG/M metagenome (GOLD analysis project Ga0315901, IMG submission 203761) | Freshwater fungal communities from buoy surface, Lake Erie, Ohio, United States - Buoy 2 MA116 | ecosystem: Environmental > Aquatic > Freshwater > Lake | place: USA: Lake Erie, Ohio... | reverse complement strand
AACGCTTCTGTAACAATTATTCCGTTTACGCATACTATTGACAATAAGCAAAAAGCTTTAAGACCTCTAGACACTGATTTTTTCTGCATAGCCCTTAATAATCTATCTTTCCAAAGAAAATCCTCACTTTATCCATTTTGGAAGGTAAAGTCTCACAAGCAATGTGTTGCCTAACACTTGAGCCTATAGAATTTAAAAATTTTTCTAGAAATTGCCAATCTCGTCACAAAAAAACAGGGAAGACATTTTATGCCTTTCCTGTTTTTCCTTTTTTAATCACAAATAACGAGCAAAGCAATTTCTTGGGCGATAGTTATTCAGCGATCGCGTCTTCAACTTGATTAGTATCGTTATCATGGGGAAGCTCTAAGCAATAACCTGCACCATATACCGTCTTAATATATTTAGGATGGCGTGGATCTGGCTCTAGCTTGGTTCGCAAGTGGCGGATATGCACACGAATCGTTTCGATATCATCATCAGGCTCATAGCCCCAAACTTCTTTGAGGATTTCGCTTGGTGATACCGTTTGACCATGACGCTGCAACAGACAATGCAACAGCTCAAACTCTAGATGAGTTAACTTGACAGTTTTATTAAACCAAATCGCCTCAAAGCGCTCAGGCACAAGTGTTAATGAACCGAAAATCAAAATTTCGCCATGCTTAGCTGTGTCAATAATTCGATTAGTCCGTCGCAATAAAGCACGCACTCGCGCCAGCATTTCTTCCAGTTCAAAAGGCTTAGTCAAATAATCATCTGCACCTGCGTTAAACCCTTCGACTTTGTCTTGGGTTTGCCCCATTGCCGTGAGCATCATTACAGGAATCTCTTTAGTGCGCTCATCACGACGCAGTCTTTGACAAACCGTAAACCCATCAACTCTTGGCAGCATCAAGTCAAGGATGATCATGTCTGGCATCAACTGAATGGCAAGTGCTTGTCCTTTAATGCCATCACTCGCTTGACTGACTTGATAGCCAGCATGTTCGAGGTTGAGCGTGACCATTTCAGAGATTATCGGATCATCATCGATCAGGAGCAGCCTAGGCATCATTAGTCAAAGTTCCATCTATGTGATTGGATTACGATTTGTTAAATATATCATGACGATACATAGTCAGTGAGGGAGATAGAATGTATTAACAGTAATTCTCACTTATATAGCTATAGCAATGGAAGAGATAGCTAGGACAAATCAAAACCCAAATAAATGAAGGCGGCGCTTCGCGCCGCATTCATTTATTTGAATTAAGAGGGTAAATACCCCCACCGCTCTGCGGTGTGAGTAAATTTCTAGTAAAAAAGAATTTGATACCCCGCCCGCTTGCGGCGGGGTTATTCATTTGGGTTGTATGTCCCAAGCAAAACTTTCATTGCTTTACGGGTTTTGCTTTGCAATTAATTATGCCTAGCTATTTTATAGCGATCGCCAAAAAAATTTCTGGCTAAAGGAATAGTAGGTATAGAGTAGCAGCTATTTGCAGCCTTCAAAACCATGTTAACTACAAAAACAAGCTAAGTCAGTCTTCAACTCTTGCAACATTCTCATACAATATATGAAGATATGTAAAAATTGATTTAAAATTGGTTTATTCGCATGAGCCTTCCAACTACTTCTGTCACCGAACTTTTTGCACCAGTCAAAGATGACTTGCGTATGCTAACGGATAATTTGAAGCAGTTGGTAGGAGCAAGACATCCAATTTTGTATGCTGCGGCTGAGCATTTATTTGAAGCTAAGGGCAAGAGTATGCGCCCCGCATTGGTCTTGTTGGTATCAAGAGCGACGATGAGCGATCGCGACATCACTTCACGACATCGCCGTCTTGCTGAAATTACGGAGATGATTCATACAGCGAGCTTGGTTCATGACGATGTGATCGACTCCGCTGATCTAAGGCGCGGAATGCCCACAGTAAACAATAGCTTTGGTAATCGAATTGCTGTACTTGCAGGTGATTTCCTGTTTGCTCAAGCATCTTGGTATCTTGCCAATTTAGACGATCTTGAAGTTGTCAAGCTCTTATCAAAGGTAATCACTGATTTTGCGGAAGGTGAAATTCGTCAAAGTCTGACTGCATTTGATGGTGATTTGACGTTTGAAGATTATCTCGAAAAGAGTTTTTATAAAACAGCCTCATTAATGGCTGGTAGTGCTAAGGCTGCGGGCGTACTGAGTGGTGTGAGCCAAGTGCAAGCTGAGCAGTTATTTAATTTCGGCAAGCATTTTGGTATTGCGTTTCAAGTTGTCGATGACATTCTCGACTTTACTAGTTCGACGGAAACTCTTGGCAAACCTGCTGGCTCTGATCTGAAGCAGGGTAATTTGACTGCGCCTGTCTTGTTTGCATTAGAGGAGCATCCGCAGTTACGCGGTCTAATTGATCGAGAGTTTAGCGAGGCGGGCGATTTGGAAAAAGCTCTCGAACTAGTTCATAACAGCGAGGGTATTTCACGTTCTCGTGAATTAGCCAAGAGTCATGTTAAGTCAGCACTGGTAGCGATCGAGTGGCTACCATCTTCTGCACCCAAACAGTCTTTGATTGGCTTAACCAATTACGTCTTAGATCGGTTGTATTAAGATAAGTAGTATTGTGTAAAGCTCGACACTCCTGAATATTCGGCTAATGAGGTGTAGATATGGTTGCTGTATTAAGCATCGATAAAGCTGTTGATCGCCCATCTGACAACATAATAATTGGTCAGACTCTAAATACTTGGGTGAAACTTTCTTGGGATGAATTTATCCAAGTTGCTGAAGATCCGAAATATCAAAAATACAAGTTTTATTACTGCAATGGAGAAGCGAGAGTTGAACCTATGTCTACTGGCTCAGACCATTCTGACGACCATGCGCTAATTGTAATTGCAATAGGCTTGTTTGTTGCTGTTAACGGTTTAGATATCAGAAGTAAAGACAACTGTTCTTATCGCAAAGTTGGCATTAGAGAATTCCAGCCTGATATTTCTTATTATGTTGGCGATCGCGCTCAGTTGATTCCTTGGGGTACAGGTGTTGTTGACTTGGATATTTATCCCGCACCTGATTTAGCGATCGAGATTGCCAATAGTTCTTGGGCAGATGATGTCGGTAAAAAGCGCTTACTGTATGAAGATTTGGGCGTAAAAGAATATTGGGTAATCAATGTAAAAAGTGCTGAGATTTTAGCCTTTGCGATCGCAGATTCAGAGGGTGCTAGAGGTAGTTATAGAATTACGCGATCGCAAGTAATTACAGGTTTAGAGATTGCTCTTTTAGAAGAAGCTCTGCGCTTGTCGAGAGAAAACAATCATGGTCAAGTAACTTCATGGATATTAACTCAATTACAGAAAGCCTGAATCAGCATAAAAAAAAGACTCGCTTTGCGAGTCTTTTTTTTATGCTGATTCAGGTTTTGGCATTGATGCAGGATGCTGCAAAATCTCGGCTGTGGATAATTTCTCGACCATATCGAGAGTTATCGAACATTTAGTTACATCCTTGCGAGAAGGTAACTCGTACATCATATCCAGCATCAACTGCTCAACAATACCTCGTAAAGCTCTCGCTCCTGTTTTACGTCGATAGGCTTCTTTAGCGATCGCCTGAACTGCCTCAGGCTGAAACTCAAGTTGGACATTATCCATTTTCAAGAGCTTTTGATACTGCTTAATCAACGCACTACGAGGCTCAGTTAAAATTGCCATCAGCGCTTTTTCATCCAAAGGATCGAGTACAGCCGTAACTGGCACACGACCGATAAACTCAGGAATCATCCCAAACTTAACAAGATCATCGGGCTGTACATTCTTGAGGATTTCCGCAGTACGCTTTTCGCGGGGAATCGACTCACCCTGCTGCACAAATCCCATTGATTTTTTACCAATGCGTTGCTCAATAAGCTTCTCCATGCCACCGAAAGCACCACCACAGATAAACAAGATGTTTTTGGTGTCAATCTGGATGCAGTCTTGGTAAGGATGCTTACGTCCACCTTGAGGCGGCACATTAGCGATCGTCCCTTCTAACATTTTCAATAAGGCTTGCTGGACACCTTCACCCGATACATCGCGGGTAATCGAAGTATTTTCTCCCTTACGGGCAATTTTATCGATTTCATCAATGTAAATAATACCGCGCTGAGCCTCTTCGACATCAAGATCGGCAACCTGTAGCAGTCTTAGTAAAATATTCTCTACATCTTCACCGACATAGCCAGCCTCAGTTAGTGTTGTAGCATCGGCAACCGCAAAAGGCACATCTAGCATTTCTGCTAAAGTCTGTGCCAATAGGGTCTTGCCGCAACCTGTAGGGCCAATCAGCAAAATATTCGACTTCTGAAGTTCGATTCCGTCTTCATTCTGACCTTTTGCCGTCGATTCAATAAAACTTAGTCGCTTGTAGTGGTTATACACGGCGACAGACAAAACTTTTTTAGCTTCGTCCTGACCAACTACATTTTCATCGAGATAGCGCTTGATATCACGAGGCTTAGGGATCTGACTAAGATTAAGATTCGCCGCAGTTTTGGTTTTCCGCTTTTCGTTGGCAGGGTCTTTGCGCTGGGTAGCTTGGGGTGGAGCACTATTAAAGAGCTCCTCATCAAGGATTTCGTTACATAAATCCACACACTCATCACAAATGTATACCCCTGGTCCAGCAATTAGCTTGCGTACCTGCTCCTGCGATTTACCACAGAAGGAACATTTTAGATGAGAGTCATATTTACTGGGCATAAGCTATCTCAATGTGAGGTTGTCGCAATGGCTAGACTAGGGATAGGGCAGATGGCTGGAGGCTTTTAGAATTAGTTAAAACTTGATCGATTAAACCATATTGTTGAGCTTCCGCTGGTGACATAAAGAAATCACGCTCGGTATCTTGCTCGATTTGTTCGAGAGGCTTGCCTGTGTTGGCAGCTAGCATCTCATTAAGCGATCGCTTAATGTACAAGATTTCCCGCGCTTGGATCTCTATATCAACTGCCTGACCTTGCGCACCACCAAGAGGTTGGTGAATCATGATCCGCGCATTTGGCAAAGACATCCGCTTGCCTTTAGCGCCAGCCGCTAGTAGAAACGCGCCCATGCTTGCCGCTAGTCCCATGCAGATAGTACAAACGTCGGGACGAACATGATTCATGGTGTCGAGGATCGCCATGCCTGCGTAGACTGAGCCACCAGGAGAGTTGATATAGAGGTAAATATCCTTTTCAGGATCTTCAGCTTCTAAAAACAAAAGCTGGGACATAATTAAGTTTGATGTGGTGTCATCTACTTGCGAACCCAAGAACACAATCCGCTCACGCAGTAAGCGCGAGAAAATATCAAATGCTCTCTCTCCTTTACCTGATTGCTCGACTACCATCGGCACAACCTGATTTTGGGTCGCGATCGCAAAGTTGTTTGATGCTAATTGACTAGATAAAGGGTACATGCGTTTTGAATTCACCGTAATTTTGATAAGTCATTTTAGGCAAAACTTGAGAGGGAAATCTTAAGTTTTACCATACCAACTTAAAAGCTATTATGCCTCAAAAATAGTATTGCTATAGCTATACTATCTTACGCAATTTAAAAGAGAGAGGAGTGCAAAGCACTCCTCTCTCTTTTAATTAAGCTTCTTCAGATGTTGCCTCAACAGTTACAACGTCTGTGTCAGCCTCTGGTGAGATACTTTCGAGAGTCTCTGGCTCTGGCTGGAGTGAGCCTTGCTCGACTAATTCGATTTCAGAATGCTCAATCAACCATGCCACTGCGACTTCAGTCCGCATTTCCTCACGAATTAAGCCAGCTAATCTAGCAGGATCGATATTGGGATCTTTGAGCATTTCCAAGGTGTTGGCGACTCTTTCTTTGAGCTCGGCTTCATCGACAGATAGCTTTTCTTCCTCAGCAATTTTATCAAGGGCGACTTTGCGTTTGAGACGGTTAACCGCCTCTGGTTGATTGAGTCGGCGCATTTCTTCAACCAATTCCTTGGTAAATAGTTGCTTTGCCATCGCAGGATCGATACGCTCTTGCAAATAATTAGCTTGTTGTCTTACCAAAAAGTCTAGTTCTTGCTGCAAAAGAGTTGCAGGTAAATCAACATCAAGTTCGGCAGTTAGTGCATCAAGGACGGCACGTTCTTTGTTAGCTAGAGTTTTCGACTCTGCTTCGTCGATTACCCGCTTTTCTAGAAGTTCGCGCAATTCGGCGATCGTTTGTTTGTCGCTGATTGATTGAGCAAACTCGTCATCAAGGGCAGGAAGCTCACGACCTTTGATCGATTTGATTGTGACTACATACTTGATTTCCTTGCCGACATATTCTTCAGGATAATATTCTTCAGGGAAAATTGACTCAACTTCAACGACATCATCGATTGCTGCACCGATGATCGCTTTAACGACTTCAGGGATAAATGCCTTTTCATCAACATCTAACTGAAAATCTTCTTCGCCAGCATCGGGTAATTCTTCGCCTGTAGCGCGATCGAGGACTTTGAGATCGACGGTGACAACATCGTTTAGTTCGATTCCACGATCTTCAATGGGTACAATAGTAGCCTTGCGGACTTGAAATTCGTTTAAGGTGCGATCAACTTCGGTGAGGTCAGGCTTAATTTCTTCAGCTTTGACCGTGAAGCCTTGATATTTTGCAAGAGCTACTTCTGGCTCAACGTCGATCGCAGCTTTAAAGGTTACTTCTTGCCCTGGGGTGAAGGTCTGGACAAGAGCTTCAATATCTGTAATTAGTTGAAAGCCGCCCAGAGCCTTATCTTTAACTTCTTTATTCTCAGCAAGGGCTTCGTTTAAGGTTTTTTCTAGTAACTCTTCAAGGACATTAGCTTTGAGTCGCTGATTGCCAACTTGTCTCAATACAAGTTGAGTGGGCGCTTTGCCTTTACGAAACCCTGGGACTTGCATCGTGCGTGTCAAGTCTTTGACGATGCGATCGTATATTGCTTGAGACTTTGCTCCTTCTACTTGAATGTCAAAACCAATTTGACTAGCGGGAAGCTTCTCTAGAGTGACCTTCATTATTAAATATGCCTAGATTAAGTATGCCTAGATTGAATATATCTAGAAATCAAAAAACATTTTTTGGACTTTTGCCAACTTTTGGCAAAACTGTCAGCGAGTGCCAAATTATGCCAAGTCTATGATAATACGATATTGGCGATCGCATATTTCAAAAAGATATAAATCAAATTACTTCCGTGACATAACAGTAGGGCGAACATCGGTTGGAAGAGTTGGAGATGTCGGAACAGTTGATGATGCGTGATTATTAGATGATGTGGCTTGAGCAGCAGCAATGTCACGAAGTGAAGGAGTGATCGCTTCAGCCCCATCTAGTAAAATTTGCAATTTGGGTCCAGCCATTGCTAGGCGAATAATCACACAATTCTGTACATGCTCACTCTCTATTTGCTGATCGTCAATATATGTACCGTTTGCCCCGATATTGACAATTTCCCAATACTGAGAGTGATGATATAGCTCGACATGGTAGCGAGAAACAACAGAACTGTAGAGAATCACGTCATTATCTCCTGAACGCCCAATCCGAATTACAGGCTCAGAATTAAATTTCCATGTTTGGATTGGTACAGATTTGATAGGATGCAGCAGATTTAGCGTAATCACGGGTCTAATGTAGGGATTTTGCAGAATCAGGAGTGTTTTGACTGCCAATGCTACAGGATTTGCTTTTATTTCAAAATTTTAGCATTGTCTTTAATCATTAAAGAAACAGTTTCTAAGACCCTTACAGGGTTTATTTTTTAATTCACAAAAGTGTCGCTACACTTTTATAAAATTGGTATTAGTTGCCAATCAGATCATAGAGTAGAAAAGATGTGAAGCATTCTTTTCTACTCCAGCAATTCTCATTATGAAACCGATTTTGGCGCTGGAAACACCAAAATCGGTTTCATAATGAGAATTGCTGTTTCTACTCTATGAAAATATTTATGAAAACTGTCACTATCATTGGCTGCGGTGTAATTGGGGCAATGCTTGCCTATGAATTAAGTAAAACCGAGCTAAAGGTGACGGTACTTGAATCAAATCCTCTACCAGCTATGATGGCAACTGGTTCAGCGCTAGGGGTGTTGATGGCGGCTTCTAGTTCCAAAGCTAAGGGCCCTTTGGTTAGGTTACGCTTGGCGAGTTTAAGTCTGTACGATCGCTTAATCGATGACTTAAACTCTCAAACTAACTGCAATATTCTTTATAACCGCAACGGGATCTTAAGTTTATTGCGATCGCCTGAGGAAAAAAACAAAGCGCGATCGCTAATCGAAATTCGCAAAGAACAGGGCTTTAAGTTGCAGTGGCTTGAACGCGATGTAATTTCTCAGCAATATTCGCAATGGCTAACGGACGATGGCTTGTTTAGTCCATGCGATCGCGCAGTGCATCCAACACAGTTAGTTGATGCACTAGTTGCTGCGGCAACTCAAAATGGGGTGAAATTTTACTGGAACGCAACCGTTAAGAGCTTAGAAGAGATCAAAAGCGATCGCATCGTAGTTACATCAGGCTTAGGCAGCAATGCCCTACTTGCGTCACTTTTAAAAAACTGTTCAAAAAATAGAGAACAAGATCTTTTGCTACCAGTTGGCGGTCAAGCTTTGCTTCTAAATATCCCCAACCTAAATTTGCAAACCGTCATTAATGCTGAAAATGAGGATCATTCCGACATTAATATCGTGCCGTTAGGTAATGAGCAATATTGGCTGGGTGCAACCTTAGAATTTGAGCCAGATGAATTACCCCGCGAAGCTAATATCTCGTTATTGCTAGAACAGGCGATCGCATGGTGTCCTACTTTTAAGGAGGCTAAAGTTTTAAAAACATGGGCAGGCGATCGACCCAGACCCGATGGATTCCAGTCTCCTATTTTAGGTTTTGCACCAGACCATCCGCACATTTTGATTGCTACAGGGCATTATCGCAATGGCGTAATGATGGCTCCTGTGACTGCTCAAATTACCAGAGATTTACTACTTACTGGCTCAAGTGATCTACCTTGGAAACCTTTTTCTCTCTAGTTGCTGCTCTATTTGTCTCACTACGGTCATTGCTGAATAGCTGACTCCTGCGGTTCCCTCTCCTGGGTGGGTGGAGTCGCCGACTAGCCAGATATTTTTGAGTGGAGTGCGATTGGCAAATCCAAAGGGTCCAAAGGTAGAGACGCGCATTCCTACGCCACCGACAATGCCGCGATCGCGACCTGTATAGCGTGCAAAAGTCTGTGGTGTAGCGGCTTCGATATGAATGATTGTCTCTTCGTTGAGATGGAAATATGTGCTTAACTGGGCGATCGCTCTTTCTGTAAATCTCTTTTTAAGTTCCTGATAATCCTCATCGCCATACCAAACTGACGCATCAGTAAATTCCGAAGCAATAATCGTCGCTCGTCCCTCTGGAGCGCGTCCATCACCTTCCTTACTAACAGAAATAAATAGAGAATGAGGTTTATCACCAGCTTCCAAAAACTGCAAATGTGGCGGACAGTTATCAGGAATCGCAACACGATCTACTCCCAAATAAACCACAAATGCAACCGAAGCAGGCTTGAGATTTGCAACTCGATTAGAGTAGCCCTTGGGCGCTCCATCTCCCAAAAGCCTCACAAAATTATTCACCGTCACATTCGCCACAACATGATCCGCCTCATCCCACGCAGTTTCACCCGTCCTCAGATTTTTTACTTTTACCTTTTTAATTTTTCCTTGATCTGCGATCGCAGTTACTTCATGCTGCATTAAAATCTTCCCTCCATCACGTTCAATACTTTCTATCAGGCGATCGCTTAAAACTTGCATACTGCCTTGAAGATGGAACAAACCCAAAGGTGCTTGCGAAACCGCTAAAGCCGTGGCTGCATAGAGCAAAGCTGTTTCCTCAGCATTAACCTGTGAATAGAGTTTTAATTGCAAATCGAGAAAGGTTCGCAATCTTTTATCACTATCCAATCCAAAACCGCGTAAAGCATCACCTACCGTCGAGAAAGTATAAGGAATAGTTGCCAAGGTATCGATTCGCAAAGCTTTAACTAATTGCCATATATCCCAAATATTACGAGGCGGCAAAATCGGATCGCGTGACTGAAAGCGCCAACTGCACCAAAATAAGTCTTCTAAAAAATCCCAAAATGTTTCGCTGTTAGGAAATTGTCTCTGGCGTTCTAGTTTCCACTTATGGCGATCGCGCCAAACATTAATCGGCTCACTCTCATTTGGTAAAAAAACTGCACAGGCAGGATCGCAATAGGTCGATTCAGGAATTTCTATTTCTAGTTCTTTAAAAATGCGATCATGGATGCCGCCAGATTCTAAACCTGCCACCTGTGTCGCACCGACATCAAAGGTAAATCCGCGCCGCTTAAATGTCGATGCACACCCCCCAGCCACCAGAGCAAGATCGTAAACGATAACTTCATAGCCCCGACCAGCTAATAAAGCTGCCGCAGTCAAACCACCAATTCCCGCCCCAACAACAATAATTTTCTGTGGCACTTTCATTAATATCTAGAGACGTTTTAGTTTTTGCGAATTTGAATAAAGTAATTGATTATTATTCTAATTCGCAAAAGAAGGCTTACTACCCAAAAAGGAAAATCGCCTACGTAGTAGGCGATTTTCCTTTTTGAGTTTTAGTATTTGGCAAATGATCGACTTGGTGGAGCGGTGAATTGTGGTGGGCGATCGCTATTTGAGTTATTTGAGCTTTGAGAATTAGGACGCAAAGGCGGACGAGTTAACGCTTCAGGATTAAAGCGATAACCAATATTTCGGACTGTTTGAATCAAATTTGGTTGTTGCGGATCAACCTCTAATTTTTTGCGTAACGATAAAACATGTGTATCGACAGTGCGCGGATTATTAATCTCATCTGGCCAAGCACGTTGCAGAAGTTCAGCGCGACTAAGGGCAAGTCCCTCCGACTGAGCAAGAACATAGAGCAAACTAAATTCTTGAGGAGTTAAATCGATCGCACTGCCCTTTAGTCTTACCTGTCGTTGTACCAAATCGATCTTCAGCACACCATAATCAAGACAAGCAGGAGGTGCAGATGTACGTAATCTACGGGTTAAAGCCTCCACCCTTGCCAAAAATTCTTGCATCCCAAAGGGTTTCGTCAAATAGTCATCTGCGCCCGATTTTAAACCCTCCACGATGTCAGATTCATTGGTACGCGACGAAATCACGAATATTAACGGACTTCTTTGTTTATGAAGCCAGCGACACAACTCGATACCATCCCCATCAGGCAGATCGGTACTCAAGATCACCAAACTGGGCTGTTGCTTTTGAAACACGAGCTTTGCTTGCTGACAACTGACCGCCTGAAATACCGAATAGCCAATCTGCTGCAAATGCCAACCCAAGAGAGAAGCAAGATTTGGATTACCTTCTACAATTTCTATGTTGATTGGGATCAAAGAAATACTCTCCTGCCGAATAATGCTTATAGCTCTCGGATTATGAATCTGCATGATAACTTAGTGTGAAGCCGCATTTTGTAGCTGTAATTACCCTCTAGAGTGCGAAAAGCGCTGTCTTAAAGCTTATAAAGCGAGTGGCGGCGCGATGCGCCACCGCTCGCTTTTTTCAAATAACTTTGCAAATCAAGTGAAATACCGAAATCCAGTTCCTACGGTTGATATCATCATTGCCCTGCGCGATCGCCCAAATCAACCCATTGTGTTAATTGAAAGACTAAATCCTCCCCACGGCTGGGCGATCGCTGGTGGATTTGTCGATTATGGCGAACGTCTCGAAGATGCCGCAAGGCGTGAGGCTCAAGAAGAAACAGGGCTAAAGGTGGAGTTAATCGACCTGCTAGGGCTTTACTCAAATCCTAGTCGAGATGAGCGTCTCCATACGATTAGTGCGGTGTATATGGCTGAAGCAGTGGGCGAACCAAAGGCTGATGATGATGCTAAGTCTGTTGGTTGTTTTGCGGCTTGGGAAATACCTAGCCAGTTATGTTTCGACCATGCTCAAATCCTGCAAGATTATTGGCGCTATCGCAACTATGGTATTCGCCCCAAAATATAGCAAAAATCCACAAAGCGCTGGATTTTTGCTATAGCAACGTAAGAGATAGATAGGACAATTCAAAACCCAAAAGATGGCAGAGCGAAGCTCTGCCATCTTTTGGGTTTTATGTCCTAAGCAAAGCTTACATTGCTATATATACAAAAAGTTTGCTTTAAGTGTTGACAAAGGTTCAGTCATGTATGTATCTTAATAAAGGTCAAGAACACGCCCCCATCGTCTAGAGGCCTAGGACACATCCCTTTCACGGATGCGACGGGGATTCGAATTCCCCTGGGGGTATTCTTGAATAATAAAAAAGCACTTGCATTGCAAGTGCTTTTTTATTATTCAATTGCGCGAGATGCAGTGGAATTTTATAGTAATTTTTCTAAACCGTAAATAAGGGACTTGAGTGCAAGTACTTTGCGGACACAAAGCAACATACCTGCCATGTAACAAGTGCGATCGCTAGCATTATGCTCAATCTTTAAAGTTTCACCCATCGCCCCAAAAATTACTTCTTGACGCGCAACTAGCCCTGGTAAACGCACACTATGAATACGAATATTCTCGCCGTAGGTTGCCCCCCTTGCACCTGTGAGATGTTCTTTTTCATCGACAATTGCCGTATTAAAGGATTGACCTAGCTCTGAGAGCATCTGTGCAGTTTTAATTGCAGTGCCACTAGGCGCATCAGCTTTTTGATTGTGGTGCAGTTCGATAATTTCCACATGTTGGAAATATTTAGCAGCAGCGATCGCTGCCTGTTGCATCAAAATCACCCCGACAGAAAAGTTTGGGGCTATGATACAGCCTGTACTTGCCTTGTCCGCGAAAATGGCGAGATCGGCAATTTGTTGTTCGCTCAAGCCTGTTGTACCAACTACAGGACGCACACCATAGGCGATCGCTGAGCGAATATTGTCGTAAATAATGCTGGGATGTGTGACATCAACCATTACTGGTAATTGCGACTCTTGAGAAGCTTGGGCAAGCACGACTTCGAGATTATCAGTCACAGGTATCTCTAATTCACCAATACCAATCACTTCACCGATATCTTCACCGATGTGTTTGCGACCGATCGCACCTACAAGATACGTGTCTGGCGCTTGGGCGATCGCTTTGATTATTTCTCGCCCCATTTTGCCTGTCGCCCCAGAGACAACAACAGGGATTTGTGCATTGGTCATAAAGTATATTTTTGCGGGATTATTTTGCAGGTCTACTTTGGCTAAATATAGCGCTTTTCAAGCAGTCGAAGTATAGAGTTGTTTCCCCGGGGAAACAACTCTATACTTCGCTATTTACTTTTGCCTAAGCCACACCATAGCCCGTATATTTGCGTACTGCTGGCTCTTGGAAGCCTAATACGATATCTTGCTTGAGGATGCCTGCGGCGACTAGTTCGTCAGTTATACCGTCCTCAGTGCCATCACTCTGTACCCAAAGACGATTACCAATAATTTAAATATATGAATTAAGCAACTTTCAGATTGGCTAACAAAGCTTTGTGACTGTCCAACTGCGATCACTATCGGCTCTGTTGGGTAGGAGCTTAAAGAAGTCCTCAAAGTGTTCGAGGGTAATGGGTGTTTTTTTGTTGATTTTGAGGTCGGATAGGTCTTAATACCAGATGCTTTCGGTGGATTTGCCTTTGGTGAAAAATAGGATGTTAGTTTTCACGCCTGCACCTGCGGATGTAAATACGCCTGCGGGTAAGCTGACGATGCACCAGACATGAGCATCATCGAGTAATTTCTTTGGCTCAATAGGCATTTCGGGGAGGTGCTTTAGCTTAAATGGCTGAAATGCTTGATGTGCAATAGTTTTAGCCTCGGAGGTCTTTGATGGCTGAAACACCCGTCATTAGAAGCATTGAGCCATTTATCATGTTTGACCTCCCCGAAACACCTATTGAGCCTAAAAGTTTTACCCGCCCCCGTCGCCAAAGTCAGCAATACCCGTCCTGCTTCCCCTGCCTTTTTAGCTTGGGCAACTTTCTCTAAAGCGGCGCGAGTTGCTGCATCTTGGTAATAGCGGCGCGATCCTTCGCCATCTGTCCCTTGCGTTGCTTACGCGCCTTACCATTCCAAATCGTAATGCTACCCGCCGTTTCTTCGCGTTTGATATCGCGGTTTTCAAGATAGTGAGGACAGAATTAAATGAGAACGGTCATAGCATCACAATGAGAAAACCATCCCAAAAAGATCCTTCTTGGAGACGATATTAAATGCATCAGTGATAGCTTGAGCTAGTTCTTGACGAGTGCGCGGTTGTCGAGAACGGACAAACTCCTTAATTTTTGACCATAAAAGCTCAATCGGCGATAGCTCAGGTGAGTGTTTGGGTAGAAAAATCACTTTTGCGCCCACAGGCTCAATAGCTTCTTTAACTTTTGCATTGAGGTAAACATTGAGGTTATCCATCAAGACTATCGCTCCAACCCATAAGACTGGTACAAGCATTTTGGTAATAAAGGCATGGATATCAGTTCCTCCTTCATAAGTCATGGTTGCTAATACTTGTTCAAGACAGATGGCGCTGATCATGGTGATATTCTTGCCTCGATTTTTGGGGCGACTACCATGCGCCCTCTCTCCAGACAAAGCCCGTCCAAACAATCTGGTCATACCACGATGTATACCTGACTCATCCAAAAATATCATCTGGGCTGGGTCAAGTTCCCACACTATTTTTTGATAATCTTGCCTCAACTGTTGCACTTCTTCTTTTAGCTGCTCATCGGTATGAAAAGTTTTTTTTGCGTTTTAGCCCTACTTTTTTAAGTGCCCGTCAAATCGTGGATAGGCTAACCTCTTTGCCTCTAATGCTTTTTAGCTCTTGGCTCATGATGAATATAAGTATCTTCCTGTTTCTTTGCGCTCCCTCAGATTCTTATTGGCACAAGGTTTACCAATACTTAAAAGCTGGGCTAAGTTGATTCCCGATCTGCGAGTACGTTGGTGGATTCTCTTGTTAACGGTTCTCAAGTCTCCCAAAATTTGAAGATGCTTCCAAAGAATAGGATTTATGGAACTTTTTCAAAAGCACTGATAGCCTTACGTGCGGCTTGAGAATATTTTCTGACTGTTTCATAGGGCATATTGAGGTCGATCGCGATCGCCTTCAAGCTTTCGCCCAGTTCGCGACGAGCTAAGATGGTTGCCCAGACAGTAGCAGTGTTCTGAGCGCGATCACCTCCTTGCCTTTTTTTGGTTTGTAGAAATAGCTCTGTTAGCTCAGCGATTCTCTTAACTAAATGCTCTTGAATTGGAGTTGCTACTATTGATTCTTTTCCATTTTTCCAGTTTCCGACTTCATCCTTCCCAATTAGTCTGGTTTGTCCAAGTCCAAAAGTGGTTTTATACCCTGTGCCGCAATAATTAGCGAGTTTAATTAATGCTGAGAGCAACCTTTCAAAATCTGAATTATGAGAGGCTTTGAGATCGATCGCAAATTCTACAGTACCAGTAAATCCAGTCACATAGCCCTGTTTAGCAACAGCAACTTTGGTGCAGCTAAGATCGTAGTTAGTTATGTAAACTACTTTTTCAATCCATGCTAAAAACTCTTCTTGAGGAAAAGCTTCGGGAGCAAAGTCATTCCATCGACGGAGATAACTATGGAAAATATTGGTGGGAATCGGTAAAGGTAAATGGTGATTTTTGCTGCGAAAGCAAGTAGGGGCTAGGAAAGCGAGTGTAAATCTTGGATCTAGATTTGATGAAGATGACCAAAGATTATTGTAGGTTGTAGGTGGTTGATTAATGTTAATCTGCTCGATCTCAAAGTTGCCTTTGTAAAGGTTAATAGTTTCTGGATGATTAATGTACCAAGTTTTTAGCCATGTACATAGAGTGTTGGATAGAGCGGAGATTGTCCAAGTATAGGTGCTATCTACTTTAGCAAGGAATGTATTGGCTATGAGGTTGCCATTGAGAGGCGATATAGCAAAGGCTTTTTCGGATTGTCCATCATGGAGATATGCTGAAAGTTGTGGATCGCTGTCACGGACTTGATGAAGAAACCATGCATGGAATGCAGTGGTGTAGTTGGAAGATAATTCAATGTCAGAGATCGCTCTTAAGATGAGAGTGACACTGACGATTTCGGTGTCGTCTGTCCATTTAGCGATCGCTGATGTGTTTGAGCGTGGCATTGATCTTTAATTTACTTTCCCTAGTGACTACTAAGCCTAAAATCTGTAACCCATTTCTATCCAATATAGTCAATCCGCTATTGCTTCTTTAGTATCTGGATCTAGGTTAATAGCTTCAATGTCTGATAGATTTGCGATAAATGTATCATCTTGTTCGCCAGTATAAGCTAATTCGACATAGATATTGCTTTCACGATCTTCTTCTGAAGCCATCCCTAATACTTCAACTTCTTTTTCTATAATCAAACCTATTTTTTTAGCTTTTTTCTTCCATTTGGCAAGAAATGGAAATGTGATTTTATTTTCTAGATAGTAGTACCAACCCATTGCTCTTTCTGCTTCGTCGCAGACATCAACTTCTATTTCATAGACAATCCGATGTTCTCTAATAGGGTCTGTTTCTTTGTTAGACCTTGGTATATTTTAGAGTTTTGCAATGAATTGGTTGATTTCGTATATCTGTTTCCGTCCCCTTGCGGGGTAATGGTTATCGGAAATTAGATGATATCTGTGATTTTGAAATTGAATTTACAGAGTTTCCGTCCCCTTGCGGGGTAATGGTTATCGGAAATTCTAAAACAAAACCTTTGCATTGCGATCATGTAATCCCTTGTTTCCGTCCCCTTGCGGGGTAATGGTTATCGGAAATAATAGATGGCGATCGCCTCTATCTAACCAAGATGGAGTTTCCGTCCCCTTGCGGGGTAATGGTTATCGGAAATGGAACCCTTTGGTATTTTATCCATGACTACAATGCACAGCAAAGCAAAGGATTAAGCCGCCATCACTACTACCGAATCACCCCCCCTATGACAAGGGGTTTATCGGAGAGGAGCCGTGTGAGGTGAAAACTCTCAGGCACGGTTTTGAAGACAAGTCGGAAAGGCGACTTTCCAGCTTAGTTTTAACAATTGGCACAAGCTTTTAGCCTACTTGTCGCCCCCACAGGTAAATCACAGAGAATATTTCTGTAAAAATTGCCAGATAACTTCACTAGCGTTAATATCTTGGCTGGTATTACCAACCAATCTCTGGCGTGCGCGATTCCCTCGTGTGTTTCCCCTAGAATCGTTTCCCAGAAGTGCATCTGTCTGTCCGCTGGGCCAGCCGTGACCTCCACCTTCTATCTGATAAAGCACTACCGGCGCACCACTCTTGCAATTAAAGTATCCAATTTTAACTACTTCCGTCCCGTCCGCTTGCGTATCAGGAAGTCGCACCTCTTGGTTCCTGGTGGAGCAGCCATTGCGGCTTCTCCAAAAAGCTACTGTTTGTGGCACCGAAAGAATCTGAGCGTTTGCGCCAATTTCCATCGTTCCCCCCGCCCAAGGTACAAGTTTATCCTCGGTGCCATTGATCATCAGAATGGGAATTGCTCTTTTGGGTTTACACCTTGATACCATCGGTTGCGGAAGTGTTGCTGCTACAGAAGCGACAGCGGCTAATTGCTCGGACATTTCACAAGCTAACCTTTGGGTGAAAAATCCCCCATTAGAACCGCCAGTAGCGTAGATTCTCTTTTGATCAATATTTCTGGTTTTAGATAAGTGTTTGATTAGCACTTTCATAAAAGAAACATCATCAATCGAATCATTGGCTGGCAAATGGCGACCGTCACTCCACTGACCATAAGCACCCCGATCAAGACCATTAGGATAGGCGACAATAAAGCCCTCACGCTCGGCTATCTCATTAAAACCAGTTTTGACCGCCATACTATTACCTTGACTGACACCCCCGTGAAACGCTAAGAGCAAGGGCATCGGCTTATTCGCTTGATAGGAACGGGGAATATAGAGGTAATAACTCCTTTCTTGGTTTTGCTGCACCAGTTTTTCTAAAATTAGACCGTCTTGGCCAGAAAATTGCTCGGGTCTTCCTCGCCTCATCTGAGGAGTTCGCCTTCTCTGGGCAATTGATTGAGTCAGGAAGTTATTCTCTGGAGTGAGAATGTCATAAAGATTGACTGACACAGTATTAAAGGCGACAATTAGGCTTGCAAGATAAATCTCGATCATCACTCAGCTTCCGTCCCCTTGCGGGGTAATGGTTATCGGAAATGCGCAGTCTGCCGCAAACGCGATTGCTGCACCTACAGCAAATGTTTCCGTCCCCTTGCGGGGTAATGGTTATCGGAAATTTAAACGCCAAAAGACTTACCACAGCCACAGGTTTGACTGGCGTTGGGATTAGTGAATTGAAAACCACCGCCGATCATCGCGTTGCTGTAATCTAACATGAGACCGTAGAGATAGAGCAGACTTTTTTATCAGAGACAATTTTGAAGCCATCGTAATCGAAAACCTCATCTTGGGGGCCAATATTGCTAGGATGCTCAAAATCCATCATATAGGACATTCCCGAACAACCACCTTGACGCACACCCACGCGCAGACATAAATCCTTGCCCTGTTGCTCTTTGAGCATGGTAAGGTGTTTGAGGACAGCCTCACTGAGTAAAATTCCTTTTCCTTGAATCTGAGTAGCTTGTGTCATCTTTAGCAGGAACTCCTAAACGCAGTTGAAGGGGACATATAAAACTTTACCTTCTCCCATCCATCTTAACGATAGTTGAGGACTGATGACCGAATTACTTCTTACTTTTCCCAGTCTCGCAGGAGTTGTAGGGCAAAAAAAAGCAAAAAACTGGGATTATTAATTAAATAGCGTTGCCAGAGACGACTAGATTCTTTAAACAAACCCTAGAGCCATTCTAAGCCGATTTTCATCCCCCAACGGACAGGACAGCGCTGCTTTGAGGATGCCGAAAAAGCAGCCGGAAAAGAGCCAAAGAAATTTACTTTTCTAAGCGAAGATTAGCGCCGCTGCTATTGGTGCGATAAACCCAAGTTTTTTGGTTATCAGTCAGAATAATTCGCCATCCTTGCACCAGTGCTTGAGTACAGAATTCTCCCGGTTTAGCTAATCCTAAACAACCATCGGGCCAGGTTTGTGGTTGTGCTGCTTGAATTTGCAAGCGATTAACCGATATCTTGGTTTTCCGACTCAAATCTTGACGGGTGGCGGCGATAACCGAATTAGGTGGCTCAGGAGATGCTAAACTAGGTGGCGCTAAGAGGAGAGAAAGCAGACTCATTAGCATTAAAAAGCCAGTTGCTCCCTGAATAATTCTCGTTTTACCGATTTCTACTTGCTGGCTTTGGCTAAAATTTCTTCTAGATATCATCTTGAGTGCTGCCTCTTTCTGGGGGGTGATAGTCTGATCAAATTTTCGTTTCCGTCCCCTTGCGGGGTAATGGTTATCGGAAATCCAATTCTCTACTAAAACATCATGAAAAGCGATAACGAGTTTCCGTACCCTTGCGGGGTAATGGTTATCGGAAATTGCGAGTTTACCGGATTTGAGTACCGACGGCGAAGCGGGGTTTCCGTCCCCTTGCGGGGTAATGGTTATCGGAAATATCATAAATAGTTTTTGCATTGTCGTTTGCTCCTTTGTTTGTTTCCGTCCCCTTGCGGGGTAATGGTTATCGGAAATTGATTATCGCATATTTCGTAAGCGTTCAATCAAAAGCAGTTTCCGTCCCCTTGCGGGGTAATGGTTATCGGAAATTTCGTAGAATCATCAAAAGCCCCACCTGTAGTTACAGCAAAAGTTTCCGTCCCCTTGCGGGGTAATGGTTATCGGAAATTTAAAAGCAGTTGCTGACGCTATCAAGACAGTCTCCGTTTCCGTCCCCTTGCGGGGTAATGGTTATCGGAAATCAAACTATAGGGTTACCAAGGGGCTTGAGCAGTATAGTGTTTCCGTCCCCTTGCGGGGTAATGGTTATCGGAAATTACACGCTCAAAACTGAGAACAACTGGCTTAAGCAATGTTTCCGTCCCCTTGCGGGGTAATGGTTATCGGAAATTAGGTTTTGCAAAGGCAATTGATCGGCTGACACTTCTTCGTTTCCGTCCCCTTGCGGGGTAATGGTTATCGGAAATACACAATGACTGAAGATGAACTAAAAGCACAGCAAGTGTTTCCGTCCCCTTGCGGGGTAATGGTTATCGGAAATTCCGTGGTTACCGCCTCTAGGCATCTAAGCAACCCGAGTTTCCGTCCCCTTGCGGGGTAATGGTTATCGGAAATGAAAGCGACAGTTTTAGCTAGTAATGGATTAGCGGGCGGAGTTTCCGTCCCCTTGCGGGGTAATGGTTATCGGAAATACAATCTAAACAGCTTGCCTGTAACCGAGTTCCCTGAACTGTTTCCGTCCCCTTGCGGGGTAATGGTTATCGGAAATGTTGCGGTGGTTGAGTTGTTTGCGCGATCACGGTGTGTTTCCGTCCCCTTGCGGGGTAATGGTTATCGGAAATTTTAACCGCACAGCCGATCCGATGGACCTGGTGAAGAGAGGTTTCCGTCCCCTTGCGGGGTAATGGTTATCGGAAATTAGAGATTGTCAAAGCTAAAAGCGATGCAGCGATCGGTTTCCGTCCCCTTGCGGGGTAATGGTTATCGGAAATTGAATCTTTGAGAACTAACGGTTTATGAGCGTTAGGGTTTCCGTCCCCTTGCGGGGTAATGGTTATCGGAAATGTTGAAGATCCGACCCAAACTTACAAGCGTCGGACAAGTTTCCGTCCCCTTGCGGGGTAATGGTTA
>Ga0315901_10003366_pt1 | contig 20843 bp, 21 predicted proteins | sample LakEriMetagenome_10_FD_203761 | JGI IMG/M metagenome (GOLD analysis project Ga0315901, IMG submission 203761) | Freshwater fungal communities from buoy surface, Lake Erie, Ohio, United States - Buoy 2 MA116 | ecosystem: Environmental > Aquatic > Freshwater > Lake | place: USA: Lake Erie, Ohio... | reverse complement strand
CAAAGTCAATCCTCATGGCGCATATCATTATCAGGCATTGTTTAGAGAATAACCGAGCCAGATTTCTAATTGGCCGTAGAGCTTTGCCGGATCTCAAAGATACTCTTTATCTAAAAATACTTGAGCATTTGGAAGGTATTGACCAAAGATATTACAGAGTGTGGCATAATATCGGTAAGATTTGGTTTGTTAATGGCAGTGAGATAATTAGCAAATCTTGGGCAGATAAACGCTACAGCAAGCTTCGCTCTCTGGAATTATCAGGCGCGGCGATTGAGGAACTAACGGAGAATCATGGCGATGACGAGCAAGCATATCATGAGATCAAAATGCGTGTGGGACGTTTACCGCATATCAAGTGCCCTCTTATTATTGCTGCCACTAACCCTGATTCACCTGGGCATTGGGCTTATAGATATTTTATTGCACCTAATTCTAATCGTGAAAAACATCCTACTCGTCATGTCTTTTATAGTCGCACAGAAGATAACCCATTTCTGCCAAAGCAATACATCAACCAACTCAAAGCAGACCTTGACCCCAAAAGGGCCAGGCGCATGCTTTACGGCGAATGGATTGAAATTGCAGACGAAGTCATCTACTACCAGTACGATTCGGCATCTCAGGCTGATAAAACCATCTGGCGACCAAGGCCAGAAACCCCAATACTAATCAGCTTTGACTTTAACATCGGCGAAGGCAAGCCATTATCTGCATTAGCTATGGCATATGAAGACGGCTGCTTTCATGCTTTCGATGAGGTCATCATTGACGGTGCGAGAACTGATGAGGTCATGAAAGAGTTTTTTGACCGTGGCATCATTGTGCCGGGTAAACAGTATGAGATTTATGGTGACGCATCTGGAAAGGCTAGGCACACCTCAAGTAAGCGAAGTGACTACGAAATAATCAAAGAATCTCTTGATCGGGCTGGCATCAGTTATAAATACTGCGTTCCGTTGTCAAATCCAGCAATTAGAACCCGTCATAATACTATCAACGCATATTGCAAGAATGAGCGTGGAGAGGTTAGACTATTCGTTCATAACTGCCCGACATTAGATCAAGGCTTAAGGCTGACGGCATTTAAAAAAGGTGCTAATCTTATTGAAGATGACTCAAAAAGATATCAGCACGTTACGACAGCCTTTGGCTATTGCATAGTCAGGAAACTTGCTGACCAAGATCGTGGCGGAACACGCTCGATAATATTGTAAGGAGCTAAGATGATTGACCCGAAGCTAGTCAAAAAAGTAGTACAAGCCCAATCAGATACCATGCAAGTTAATTATAAAATGCTGGACATTCTTGAGGGCAATCTTGAGCCTTACATCGTTAAAAATCTTGAGCGTTTACTGTCACCAAGAGTGCTGCGCTACGCGATGGAGCGCATTGTGCCGATCAATATCATTCCTAGGTACGTAGATAAGCTATCCAACATTTACCAGACCGGAGTTATCAGAGAAATATCTGATGGCAATGAAGCAGATGCAGAGCTTTTATCTTGGTACGAAAAACAGACCAATGCCAACATGATAATGCATCAATCTAACAGGCTCTATAATGCTTGTAGGTCTGCGCTGATTCATCCTTACATCACAGAAGACGGGCCAAAGATTAGAGTCATTCCAAATGACCGCTTTGCTATTTTCTCTGATGACCTTGTCGATCCAACCAAGCCAACTATGGTTATCATGCTTGCTGGCCGTGATGCTGAAAAGCGTGAGATCTACTGGGTCTACACTGATACTGAGTTTGCAGTAGTTAAGAGTGATGAGACTGTTGACTATGCTGCAATGGAAGAAATGGGCCTTGCTGATGGCGTCAATCCATACGGTGTGCTGCCATTTGTTTATGTAAACCAAAGCGCACTAAAGCTGGTGCCTGTGCCTGACTTGGACTCAATCAGACTTGCTGAATATGTGCCAGCGGCTTTGACTGATTTAAACCTTGCCGCTTTGTTCTCTAGTTTCTCAATCACCTACATCAAAAATGGCGAAGTAGCAGACCCAACTTATGCGCCTAATGCTCTTTGGTTTTTAAAGTCTGATGACCCTGAGAAGGATATAGAGATTGGAACTTTAAAGCCAGAAGTTGATTATCAGGAAGTGCTTAATTTGATCCAGTCAGAGCTTTCTTTGTGGCTTGGATCTAAGGGGATTAAGACAGGATCAGTCGGACAACTTGCGCCAGAGCAATCGGTTTCAGGTATTGCCAAAATCATTGACGAGGCTGATACTTTTGATGTGCGCCAAGCTCAAACAGTTTCCTACGCAAAAGCAGAGCATGAAATGTGGGACATGATCTTACACAAGATGCATCCAATATGGGTTAGCCAAGGATTGGTAGAAAATCGCACAATCTTCTCAAGCACAGCTGAAGTTGTGGCAAGATTCTCTGTTATCCCAGTCGGCACACAGCGTATGCAGTTAATCCAAGAAGCCCGTGAAGAATATGCGGCTGGTTTTACTACTCGCAGCCGAGCTATTCAGATGCTCAATCCTCAAATGACTTATGCTCAGATTGAGGCTTTAGAGCGTGAAATTGATGAAGAACGTGGCATTGATCTTGAGGCTAGAGAAGGTGAGACTGGCCCTGTAGAAACTCAAGAGGAAGACAATGGCGACGAAATGGCAGAAGATCAAGATTGATCTATCAGGTTACGGCCTAAACTCTGACCAAAAGGATGAGGTTGCTGACCTTATCATTGAAAGAATTGTAAACCGTACCGATCAAGGCAAAGACAAAGAGGGTAGAAGGTTTCCAGGTTACTCGAAGTCATACAAAGAGAGCCTTGATTTTAAAGTGGCTGGCAAGTCAGCGGGTAAAGTTGATCTGCAGTTGTCTGGCGATATGCTCGCAGCCATAGAAGTTTTGGATAAGACAAGCCGCAGCGTGACCATTGGATTTGAGCCAGGCAGTGAAGAGAACGCCAAAGCTGATGGTAATATCCGTGGCACATATGGAAAGCCCACGCCAGACCCAAAGAAAGCTAGAGACTTCTTGGGAATTACTGAAACAGAGCTTTCTAAGATAATTAGATTTGTAAAGGCTCAAGAATGAGTGGGCAACGGCAATTTGCCAACATCATAAAAAAGCTAGAGAAATCGGTTGAGCAAGCGATTAGTAAGGCTGCTTTACGGGATGTCGGCGTCTTTGCTCGTGATTTGGTAGTCAAGCGCACGAGGCTAGGCTATGGAGTCAAAGATAACTTACAAGCAAAGACAAGGCTGGCAAGGCTAAGCCCAGGTTACGTCAAAAAGCGTAAAATGTTTGACAGTTTATCGTCTAACACCTCACCAACTAGATCAAACTTGACGCTGACAGGCCAAATGCTTGATAGCATTATCTCTGAAACCAAAGACAGGACAATCATTATCAGGCCCACTGGCAGGCGCAATGACGGCAAATCAAACGCTGATATCGCTAGATATAACGAAGAAGGTGGACGCAACAGGCCCAAAAGGATTTTCCTTAGAATATCGCAACTAGAATTTAAACAGATTGTGAGATTTTATAGAAAAACGTTTGGGGATTTGCTAAGAAAGAGAAAAGTGATATAATTTTAACACGTTTTAACCAAGGATGGTGACAAATGACCGATCAGAAAGCTCCTGTGGAGCAATCTGGGGAGCCTGTGGCGCAACCAGAGAATCAAGAAGCTAAGTCAACAATCGCTTACGAGACACACCGAAAGCTCTTGGACGAAAAAAAGAAACTGCAAGCACAACTTGAGACTTTTTTAGCCAAGGAAAAGGAGCGCGAAGAAACTGACGCAAGGAAGCGCGGTGACTATGAAGCTCTGCTTAAGGCTCGGGAAGAGGAACTAGCTAGGGAACGTGCTCAACGACAGGAGTTGGACGAGCGCATCACCCGTGGCATGAAGTTGACTTCAGTGATCGAAGCTCTGGGAGGCCAGGTTGACCAGAAATGGTTTAAACTGATTGATACCGATGAGGTAGCAGTCAATCCAGAAACTGGAGAGATCGACAAGATGACCGTTGCTCGAGTGGCTGAGTCACTCAAAAGGCAATGGCCAGAAATGGTGCAGAGAGTTACCAAGTTTCCAGCACAAGCTCCCCAAGGCTTGAATGGTGGCCCAGGTAAAATCACTGAATCAGAGTGGAAGACTCTCAAAAATTCTGCCGAAATGAACAAATGGAGGCGGGATCAGATAATCTGGGGGCAATAAATTTAACTAAAGCCAAACTTTCAAGGAGTGAAAAAATGGCAAGTACAAACTTAACAGACATTGCAGCACAGGTGCAAAAATACTGGTCTCCAGTAGCAACCAAACAACTACGCGAAAGCCTCTTGCTTGGAAGCATTGTAAACAAGGATTACTCTGGTGAAATCCGCAAGGGTGGGGACACTGTACGTGTTTACTCCGTAGCGGCTCCATCAGCTACAACTAAAACAGTTGGCACAGTAGACAGCAATACATTTGCTCCGTCTGCAATTTCTACAAGCTATGTTGACGTAAAAGCTGACAAGCATGTCACAGCTGCTTTTGAATTTGCTGACGAAGTTGAGCTGATGTCTTTGATCGATCGCCAAAATCCAGAAGTTATGGCTTCCTTGGTTTTTGCAGTTGAGAAGGCTGTCAACACAGCTCTTTACGCTGCGCTTGTTCCATCGGCTGCTGCTCCTGATCACGTTATCAATGGCGTCACCGATATGAACAGCACACAGCTTCTAGCTGTCCGTAAACTTGCTGCCCAAGCAAAATGGGATATGTCAAAAGGCTGGTTTGGTCTTCTTGATCCTTCCTACTATAGCGACGTGCTTGCTTCTCAAACTCTTGTGAGCTCTGACTTTGGCGCGTCTGATACTCCTGTCATTGGCGGGAAACTTGGCCTTCGTCGTTACGGCTGGCAAATTGCTGAGGACAACAGCTTGGCAGAAGACACCGCATTTTTCCTTTGCCCAGACGCATTGCTAATGGTTATGGCAAAAGAAATGGCAGTGAAAATCTCTGATCTCCATCCTGCTGGAAAGCATGGAATTCTGATGTCAGTTGATTTGATTTTCGGCGTTGCTCTTGGCATCGAAGGTGCTAAAAAATGTATTAAAGTTACAGCTGCTTAATGTGGCAATGGGGGCGAGGTTAAGAGCCTCGCTTCCTTTTTATCTTTTGGTGATTTATGATCGCTTTCGATTCTCTCAATCCCTACGACTCAATGGGCTTTATTGTCGGCAACGATCCGGCAGATTTGATCGCACAGTTGCGTGCAATTAGAACACCGATTAAAATACATTTCATCGTACCGCACGGGACACGTCAGGTAGCTTATTTCACCGGCGACGTGAACGCAAAAAGGATAACGAGCGATGTCATTACCTCCAACGTTAAACGACCGCGAGTTTCAAAAGTTTGAGGAACTCAACGGTGAGGTTGCCGTAAGAACCACCGTTACTGGCGAAATTAGGCCGTCAGGTCTAAAAAATGGTGGGCGCATAACCGAGATGACGATAGACGATGCGCAGTGGTGGCCACTTCCAGCAGTTCCGTTATCTGGAAGAAACGGCCTAGCAATTCAAAACCAAAGCTCTACAATTAAATTAAAAGTAAACTATGATAACTCTGCGATTGGATATGTAGGCGTTGAGGTTCCGGCTCGTGGCGAGAGGTTCTGGGATTTAACAGATGCTATCATTGTTTACGCAAAATCTCAGGCTGGTAGCATCGTCGTCGCAGTTGAGGAGATTTCATAATGCCGGTTATAGGGTCTACGACGAGTTGCGACACGCAAACGACGACGACAGTTGACGAGTCATATAAGCATATCATCCGAGAGAAAATGATTGTTGAAGATGGAGCTAAGGTTATAATATATGACGGCGCAGCACTTAAAATAACAGACGGAACATTGAACAAATCCATGACGCTCAAAGCTGGATCAGTTGGGGAGTATATATAATGGCATCAATTCTTGAACTTGAAACAGGTAGCGCTGGCACAACTCCGCCGTCTGGGTTTATTAGTATATATCCAAAAACAGACAACAAACTTTATTTAAAAAATGATGCTGGAGTTGAGTTTCAATTCTCAACAGGATCGGCTTTGTCGTCAACTGATGACCTACCAGAAGGTACGAGTAACCTCTATTTTTCAATCGAGAGAGCACAAGATGCCGCTGGATCTATGATGATTGCCGGTACGAAAATTACTTTAACATACGACGACGCGCTAGGAACAGTCACTGCTACGATTAATCCAGGAACTATTACAAACACTGATATATCGGGTACGGCCGCTATTTCTCACACAAAACTAAACCTCACAAACTCAATTAACAACGCAGAAATTAATGGCTCTGCAAATATTGCCCACAGCAAAATGGCAGCACTTACACCAAACAAAGTAATGACAACGGATGGCAGCGGTAAAGCTACAACATCGAGCGTTGGTGACACTCAACTAGGTTTCTTGTCATCAGTTACTTCTGATATTCAATCTCAAATAGATAGCAAGATTGATGACACAGCTGGGTCTGTTGACAATACCAACATAGCTTCTGGTGTTGACGCTGCTAAGATAGCAGACGGTTCAGTTTCAAATACTGAATTTCAATATTTAAATGGCGCAACTTCTAACATTCAAGCACAACTTGACGCTGCAATACTAGATCCAACCACAACAACTGGTGACTTGATTTACAATAACGGAACAAGCCTTGCTCGATTACCAATAGGAAATGAGTCAGACATTTTGCGTGTAATGTCTGGAATACCTTCTTGGGAAGAAGAAAATATTTTTGAATACTTTGGTAACGGCAGCGACGGAGATCTAAACGTCACAGGATCTTTAACTCTGTCACAAATTCCATACTACAATACTCTCACAATTGGCCCCGGCGCTCTGATAAACACTAGCGGATTCCCAATCTATTGCAGGACACTTGACTTAACAAATGCGCCGGCTGGAGCAATATTAAGAAATGGAAATACTGGCCAAACCTCATCAAGCACAGGCGGAGCAGCAGGGGGCAGCTCTTTAGCTGCTGTCATACTTGGTGGAGGCGGAGCGGGATCGACAGGAGCAGCCGGTTCTACAAGCGCCGGATTGGCATCATCAGCCCCCGGAACAGTTAATAACTCTAATGGTGGTGCTGGCGGTGGGTCTGGAGCGTCTGGAGCCGGATCAGCTGGAGCTGGTGTGGGAACGGGTGGAGGCGGCAGTGCAAATGGTCCAACGCATTTAGGTAGGTATGATCAACACCTCTTAAGAGGCGCAGCCTCAATATCTGGCGGCGCTGGCGGTCGTGGTGGAAACTCTGGAGGCGGCGACGGTGCTAACTCGTCACGTGGCGCACCCGGAGGTGGAGGAGGCGGCGGTGTTATCGCTATTTACGCAGCGGAAATTATAACCGGCCCATCAACACCGGCTGGAGTAATAACTGTACTTGGCGGCAATGCCGGAACTTGTTTAAACCAAACAGTAGGTAACGTTGGAGGCACGGGCGGTGCTGGAGGCGGCGGTGGCGGTTATGTTTATATAGCTTACGCTAAAAAAACTGGCCCGACGGTCAATAGTCTTATTTCGGCAAACGGTGGAAACGGAAGCACGGGTGGTAACGCAGCCGGTACTGGGGTTGGAGGAAACGGTGGAAATGGTGGTCAAGGCGGCAGAATACAATTGTTTAACGTGGTGACCAACTCTGGCCTTGAAATCATAGGTGTTGCAGGTGCGACTGGGGCGTCCGGGTCTGGAACAACGGGCGGGGCTGGTGGTAACGGTGGATCATGCGTAGCAAACTTGTGAGGTCGACATGATTAGAAACGTATTAAATTATCTGGGTCAAAAGATAGGCGAACTTGAACTTCCAGACGATACCTCGGAAGAAGTTTGGCAGGAAAAACTTTCTGTTTACACGAGGCCGCCAATTGTACCGACTCCAAGAGAAATGATTGCCGGAAAGCTTGAGGAGTATCAGAAAAAATCTGACGAGTTAATCAAATACCTACTAGCAGACAATACGCTTGAAGGTATAACGACGGAGCAATCAGATCAGATGTTTGACGAGTTTCTTGACGTTTTGATACGCCTTAGAAACGGCGCTTTTCCTACGGCGATTTATCGCTTGTCTCAGAAAACTCCGAGTGGTTTTGCCACTCAAGATCGCATTGACCAATGGATTAACAAAATTAGGGAATACCTATAATGGGCAAGCTTGTAAGGTTTTTAATTCCTATTTTAAAACCAGTAAGCGTACTTGCTGGTCGTATGGGCGTTGAGACTATATTGCCAAACGATTTTTATATGGCGCGTAAAAAATTTGAGCTAGTTATAGAAAGGCCAGGAATATGACAATAAGCCTCGTAACGCAGCGGGTAATATATGAGACCACCGATATCTCCGTGGCTGTAGGTGATTATCGGGTTGGCACTTACGCTTTAAATTACACCGAAGGCAATAAAATATACATAGCTGCAAATTGTCCGTTTAATAACATCTGGATGGAACTATCGACGCCAGCAACAAGCGGTTCAGGTGCTCCGATCATAGAGGTCTGGTTTAATGGCAGTTGGTATGATGTGGTCGATATCATCGATCAAACTGATGGAATGACAGAGTCAGGCCGTATTAGCTGGTCTTTGCATATTGATGGCGGATGGAACTCCGAACAAGAAAGCAAAACCGTAGGGCTTTCAAGCTTTCAAATATATAACCGCTACTGGCTACGCATTGGCTGGCCTAGTGATTTTACGGCTGGCATTGCTTATATCGGCCAAAAATTCAGTAATGACACAGCTTTATCAAGCATATATCCTGACCTTATGCAGCCCCAAATATTATCAGGATTCAAAGCCGGAAAAACACACTGGAAAGAGCAACATTTCATGGCGTCAGAAGCCATTGTGAAAGATATTAGAAAGCGCAATTTCGCTGTCGATCGTGGACAAATTATGGATTGGTCAGTCTTTGAAAATGCCGCCTGTCATAAGGTTGCTGAGATTGTTTATCAAGCTTTTGGAACTCCGTATCGTGAGCATGTAGCCGAAGCAAAAAGAAGGTTTAATGAAGAAATGGCGAGCCGTATGTATACCATTGACGTAAACAAAAACGGACATGTGGAAGTAGATGAAATCACTAGAAAATCAGGATTTATGACAAGATGACTACCAAGATTGCAGACATCTACGACAGCATTGTAACAAAGTTAGAGACTATTCTGCCAAACTTTCAGCGTGTACCCAATCCATATGCACTTGATGAGAATACAGCTATTTTGCTGCGCAAGGCTTTTGGTTTAGCCATTGGCCCAGGTACAAACACCGAGAGATATGTGGGATGCATTGCCACATGGGAGCGGGATTATACGATTGGCCTAGTCACTCAAGTGGTAAATACCGAAAATGACACACTTGGCAGGGCTATGGTTGAAAAAGATATCATTGACGCACACCGAGAGATTTTATTAGCATTTGAAACAGATTCAACACTTTCTGGGCAATGCATTAAAGCTGTTATCACGGATGATGGCGGCATTAATTATATCCAAGGGGCAGAGTCTAAGTATCTTGCCCTAGAGATAACCTTAAGGGTAGAATATCAAGAGCCAATTTAAACCATTTTAACTGTTTAAAGGAGCCAAGGATGGCATCAATTCAGACAAGAAATAGCGTTCTCGCTATTAAAAAAGAAACCACGGAAGGCACTCCAGCGAAGCCATCCGCTGCCAGTGATTATGTTGCGCTGCAAGATGACTTTGCAATGGAAGGCGGCTTTAACCTGCTAGAAAATGCAGAGCTAAAGGCTTCGATTGGTACTGCAAAAGCAATCATTGGAGCAGAGGCTCCTACAGCTTCTTTGTCGCATTACCTCCGAGCCAGTGGCGTAGAAGGTCAAGAGCCTAATTATGCTTTGCTACTTGAAGCTTCTCTCGGTGCTAAAGCTGTTGCTGCCGCTCAATATGACACCGTGGCAGGATCGACAGTCTCGGCTCTTAAAGTTGGCGCAGGCGAAGGCGCACAGTTTCAACGTGGTCAAGCTGTTTTGATCAAAGATGCAGTGAATGGGTACCGCATCAGAGCACTTGATGGCGTTGCTGGCGATGACTTAGCTCTTGGCTTTCAGACCCCTGTAGCTACTCCTGCCGGTACAAATCTAGGCAAATGCGTACTATATAAGCCTGCAAATGATAGCCACCCTACACTTACACTCTGGCATTACCTAGGCCAAGGCGGAGCATTGCAAGCCATGGCTGGAAGTCGAGTAACGAGTGCAAGCTTTGATATCTCGGCTGGCGAGCTTATCAATGCAAGCTATAGCCTTGAAGGGGTTGGCTACTTCTTTGATCCAATGGAAATCGAAGCAGGTGCAGATAAAATTGATTTTGATGTTGGATCTGGCACTGTCACAGCTACATTGCAGCAAAAGCTTTATAAGACACCACTAGAACTAGCCGAGGCTGTTGCACAAGCCATGAGTGCTGTTGCTGGTACTTCTATTGCTTGCGCTTATTCATCGGCAAATGGCAAGTTCACAGTCTCAAAAGCGGCTGGCACATTGTCCATTGATTGGCTGTCTGGCGTTGATTCTGCTGGCGCGACCCTTGGCTTTACGGCCGATGATACTGGAGCGCTAAGTTATCAGTCAGATGTGGCTGTAGACTTTAGCTCACCTCAAACTCCAGCATTTGACAATGCTGACCCATTGGCTGCCAAAGACAATGAAGTTATGCTTGGACTAGGCTCCGAGTTTGCTTGCTTCAAAGCGTCCACAGTCAACATGACAATTGACACGCCAAAAGCAGATATTGCATCCGTTTGCGCTGCGTCGGGTGTCCAAGGCTCTATTATTAATGCTAGGACAGTAACCATTTCAGTCTCGGCTCTACTAGAGCAATATGATGCCAAGCAGTTTGAAAGATTCCGTCAAAATACTGACGTAAAATTCCAATACAGCTTTGGACAAAAAAGCGGTGGAAATTGGGCACCTGGTAAGGCAGGATGTCTATATGTACCAACCGCAACGATATCAGCCTTCTCAGTTAGTGACGCCGATGGATTGGCTCAACTTGACCTAGAGTTGCAAGCATTTGTAAACTCTGATGGTGATGGGGAAGTGTACGTTGCCTTTGTCTAAGAGGTAACAATGAAGACAATTAAGATTGTGCCAACGATATGCAAGGGAGATGACGCGACTTGGGAGGGGAGCGTCACTCTTCGCTTGCCTACGTTTGATGAAAAGTTTGATTACGTCGAAAGACTGCAAGTCACCGTCAAGGATGATGGGACTGTAGAAGGTGATCAAATGCAGAAGCTTAAGTCAGTGCGCGAAATGGTAAAAATCAGCAAAGATCATTACGTTGACGTTTGCTTAAAATGCAAAGCTACTGGCGAAGATGTCAAGTCGTTCGATGATATGCAATACATTGAAGACTTACATGGCACGCTGGTTGAAATTGCTGGCTTACTTTTAAATGGATTTAAAGTGGGAAACGGCTAAAGGCCGCTCTCAGGATGCAAGCTAGGGCTGCGTTTCGCGGCTCAAGCATGACTAATGAAGCGGCTCCGTTTGTTGCTGAATTTGTACAAAGAAAAAGATTAGCCAAGTTAGGTTACACATCAAGTATTTCAGAGATGGACGCGCTGAAAGCTGAGATTTTTGGTATAATCGACGTAGAGCTAGAAAAATGCCAAGCCGAAGACATGAGGTCAAAACATGGCAGAAAATGACGTAACCATCCAGATTAATCTTGATGCCAAAGATGCCCAAGCTGCCATTGAATTATTTGGACGTGAAAGCGTCAAAGTATTAAAACAGACTGAAGATCAATCAGACAATTTCTTCAAAACATTTAAGGGCGGAGCATTAAAGCTCGGCGGTGCTTTCCTTGCTATAACTGGCGGCTTTCAAGCTATTAGGCAAGGCATAAATGAAGCCGTAGAAGATGCAAAGCTAACCAGACAAATAGAAGCAAGCTTAAGATCTGTTGGCGATGCAAGCTCTCAGGCTGTTAACAGTGTCCTAGATTTTGCTGATGCTATCAAGTCAAGCACTGGCGTAAGTGATGACCTGGTTAAGCAGACTTTTATCATTGCCCAGTCTTTTGGCGTATCAACCGAAAAAGCCAAAGAGCTAACACAAGCTGCCATTGATCTTGCCGCTGCCACGGGTCAAGATGTTGAGTCTGCGGTAAGGCTTTTAGGTGGCACGTTAGATGGAAGCATTGGAAAGCTTGGAAATTACGGCGCAGAATTTAGAAATCTTACCAAGCAACAGCTAGAAGCTGGCGCGGCCATTGATCTTGTGAATCAGAAGTTTGGTGGGTCTGCTTCAAAGGATTTAGAGTCTTTTGGCGGTAGAATTTCACAGCTTACAAATTCTTTTAGTGATTTTGTAAAAGAAATAGGAAAAACCGTTACAGAAAGCTCTTTCATTCAAAGGGCACTAAAGGCCACGGCTGACGCTGTGGATGGTTTGACCGAAGCTGTAAAAAGAGGCCGAGATGAGCAACAGTCACAGGATACAAGCATAGGCGCATCAATATTGGGTGCCAGTGCTGCATATGCTCAGGCTGCGCAAAATGTAAGGCTATTAAATGAAGAGGCCGCTGCGTTTAGAGATATCAATGTAGGAGATCAATCCAAGAAAGTATCCAATGGTTTTCGCGGGATAGTAGAACAAGCACAAGGCGCAACCAAAGCCACGTCAAACTTCTTGGAGCGTCTTAATTCATTTCCAAAAGCCAAGGCTGCCGAAAGCTTAGGAGTTACTGGCAAAGCTTTAGAAGACGCTAAAAAGAAAGCTGAAGAGGCTGCAAAAGCTTACGACACATTATTAGCCAAGCTTCGAACGTCAACAGCTGATGACGCTGCCAAAATAAAGGCTAGATATGACCAAGAAATAGTTGAGATTAGAAACGTATCAAAAGAAAAGCTTTTTTCAGCGCAACAGACCGCCACTCTGATTGCTTTGGTTGAAAAAAATAGGGTTATAGAAACAAATAAATTTCTAATCGATGAGGCTAAAAAAGCCAATGATGAGCTAAGAAAGCAGGCGGAAGAGCAAAAATCATTCTTGGAAGGTGTGTTTGCAAATCCTTTTGGTAATCTTGCCCAAAGGTTTCAGGATGAAATAACTAGAGCTATAGAGTTTGCTAGAAGCGGTAAAGATTTGGGCTCACCTTTTAAAGAAGGCGAAATTGCTGCCAGCATTACGGGTGGATTGGCTTTGGCACTTCAAGGCAAAGCGGGAGCTGTTAAAGCTGTTAGTCAAATAGGCGAAATTATAGGAAATTCATTTGGCATCCCAGGACTTGGTGCGATCACAGAGCTTTTATCTCGCGGGCCAGAAGCCACAAAGAAATTTATCACAGAATTTATCAATAGTGTCCCAGACATTATCCAAGCGGTGGCTGAGTCTATTCCAGTTGTCGTCGAGGCTTTGGTTGATACACTTATAAATAAAGGCGGCATTGTAAAGATTGCGGCGGCTCTTGTGAGAGCTATGGTTTTTAGTCCAGCTTTAGCAAGAGTTGGCGAATTGATTTTGGGTAAGCCAGCCGATGAGCTTACACAAGGAATAAATGAATCATTCAGCCAAGGCGCAGAAAATTGGACGCAAGCAACCAAAGATTTTTTTAATAATATTGGCCCGGCTGTAGGTCAATTATTATTAGGAATTGGCCCAGGATTATCGGATCTATTCAAGAATATTTGGAAAGGACTAGAAGACTCTTTTAATAGATTTGATGAAGTATTTAATCAACAATGGAACTTATTTATACAAAGCTTTGGCGGTGCTTTGTCTGGTTTCATTCAAGGCATCGGGGGTGCATTTGTTTCATTCTTTGAACAACTTGGGCCAGCATTTGAGAGTGCTATAAATAATTTTGTAAACGCTATTGGCGATGCATTGAGTGGCGTATTTGACCCGCTTCTTGGATATATTCAAAGACTGACAGAATCATTTCAGCGCATTGGAAATATATTCACAGAGTTAGCAAGAGCCTTTAAAGATGTCGGAGCATTGTTTAGCGATTTATTTGGCGGTCTTAGTAATCAGTTAGCTAGGCTGACAGACCCAATTGAAAGACTCATCAAATCACTTAGCAACCCATTTGGTGGCGGCGGTGGCGGTGATGGTCTTTTGGCTGAAGCTGCTTCGAGCATTGGTAAAGTTTTAGGTTTTAGCAAAGGCGGCATGGTCTACGCTTCCGATGGATTCTTCTCACCAAAAGGGACAGACACTGTACCAGCCATGCTGACTCCTGGAGAGCTTGTAGTGCCTAGAGATATGGTCAGTGAGCTTGGATCATTCCTGATGCGTCAAAGTTCTGACTCACCTAGCAGTGATTCGGCTATGTTGTCTGCAATTTACTCAGCCGTAAGCAGCCCGATGGTAATAAAAACAGAGGCCAAGGTGAATCAACAAGCTTTTGCTGATATAATTTTGCAGCTTAATAGACAAAACGCGAGGCTGTCAGCATGACATTAGCTCAAAAAAATGCGCGATTTTCATACAATAATTATCTGGATGCATCGACGGTCGAAACGTCTGGTAATCAATCCGGCTACCCTGCGTCCAATCTATTCCATGCCATTCGCAGTAAACTGTGGAAAGCGGCGAACCTGTATGAGATTCACGAAAAAAACTGCAAGATTTATATTAATGGCACCACGTATACGGTCGATACCGGATCATACACATTCGCACAGTTAAAAACCAAGATCGAGACAGCTTGCGCATCCCAAGGCTTAACCTTGTCACAAGGATCAGGCGACAGAATAGTCATATCTTTTGCGGCTGATAAGACATTAAATATCAGCAATCAGACCGATGCCATTTGGTTTACTCTTGGCTTTCTTGGGACAACTGATAGAACTGGCAGCATATTATCGGCTGACGAGCGAAGATACAATACAGGCGCATGGATCAAGGTCGATCTTGGGATGCCACAAGATGTGGACTTCGCGGCTTTGCTGGCCCCGGCGGGTGAAGTATTTAACTGCGATACAGCCACTATTAGGCTGCAAGGCAATAACTTAGACATCTGGCAAGATGATATACCAGTAGATCAAGAGTTTGAGGTGTCAGGTGAGGGGGCTTTCTTTTCTGGTACTGTTGAGCAACCATGTAGATTTTGGCGCATCTATATTGATGACCGTACAAATAACGCAATCCAAGCGGCTGTTGGCTTTATGGGGTCATCCGTCATCCCAGTAAACACCAACATTGCCACAGGCTTTACTCGCTCAAGAGAAGACACGAGTATAAAATTAGTATCAGAAAGCGGCTCATTTTATATAGATAGAAGGCCAAAAGTATTATCATTAAGCTCTATTTCTGTGCAATTATTAAAAGATGACGAGCTTATGGAATTAGAAGAATTATTCTATGACTTGGGAATTGAGAAGCCTTTTTTCCTAAGCATAGATCCCAAGAAGCAGGTGAGCCAAAATTTAAGACAAATGACTCACTATGTCGCAGTGACTTCACCGTTGCAACTTCAGCACGTGCTTAGAGGCTATTACAATCTCTCTGTCGAGCTTCGGGAGGTAGTGTGAATATATTGCTCTATCCTGAATATTCATATTTTCACGTGGTCAGTGGTCAATTTACTGAGCTTGGACGTTTTAACATCCCAGAAGATGGCGATCTTAGCCTCGCAAATGTGCGCATATACCATAAAAATGCTGATCCATTTAGTTACCAAGTGCGACTACTGGTCACGCAAAAATCAAAAGGCGCAACACTTGTAGCAAGCAACTGGGAAACATTCAGCAATGATACAACAGAGCAAACATCCGAGCACTGGATGGGTTATTTGACTTTTACATTTCCAGATTATGCTTTTAAAGGGAATGATCCTGTACATTTGAGAATGGAAATTTCAGGATACACTAGGGTCGGCATCATGAAATGGCTTGGTGTAGTAGCTGATTGGGGTTTTGGAGCTGATTTTTATACATCTGTTGGCACGGCCCCGTCTGGCGGTGCCATGATTGCCCTTGGGGTTAAGCGATGACCTTTGCAGAGTCAGCACTAGAGCCAGCCTCGGAGCGGTTTTTTCTGGTCAAGATGACAGCCAGAAGATACTTAGCGTCAGGTCAACTATCTACGCCTGGCAAGTATGTTTTTACCATTCCCGCTGGCTTATTTATTGATTCAGTAATTATCAACGGCGCAACCGTTTTGACGTGGGTATATTTTGGCACTCAAATAGAAATCACCAGTGCGCTTGATTTAACTAATCCTTCAAATGTTGTTACACTTGATCATAATATATTCTTGACCGGAACAAAGACAAGGGAGACATCAGGCATTGCTGGTTTACCTGACGCGACCTGGGAGCCATTAATTGAAAGTTACCCATCTTTTAGTCAGAGCATGCGTAATATCGCTGATGGTGTTTTTTCTCTTAGCAATACTGATATCTCCTTTATTTGTACTGATAGATGGGGTCAATCGCTTATTGGAAAGCCTGATATTCTTGGCCAGTACGAAAGCTTAAGCAATGCCCCTGTGTCTGTCTGGGTATGCATTGATTCTGTTGCCAATAATCGTAAGATATTTGACGGTGAAGTGGGCAGCGTCTCATATAGATACGGCATCTTAAACGTGAGTGTTTTGGACACCTTCCAAAAGCTAAAGAATACAGCAAGCTTTGGCACCCGCGCCCAAAGTCATGTCTATACTGGAAACGGCAGTATGTTTCCAAAGCCAGCCGATGAAAATGCTGTTATCCCTATAATTTTAGGCAAATCTAGCCCCATTAAAGTGGGGATTGGTTATCGTCATATCGATCCATTTGGTAGCCCACCTTGTCCTTTATATAACATTGCAGACGGTCAAAACGCTATTTTAGTGGGGCCAAGTGGTGCCAATCAAGGTTCAACGACAACATGGATCGCCGGAAGATATACAGGCATAGACATCAAGCGTCTGACATTTGGGAGTCAGGCAAGTGCTGCTTTAGTTTTTCCTTTAACAAAAGGTCAAAATGGAAACTTAAAAGTACCTGTGCCACTAAGTTTAAATTTTGAGGTACAGCCAAGGACATATTATCCAACTAATTATATTGTCTTTTATCGTCTATCAAATATAGCCACATTCAACGGTGAAATTGGAGACTTGCTACCAGCTTCAGCAATGCCAGCAAGTTTGCAAAGCTTGGGTGCTCGTGGCGGCGTTGTGTGTGGATTTGGTGCAAATTTATACGGTGCTTATAACCTAGCAGTCTATGTATTTTTCGATGACTTTAGCAGGATTGAGACGAGCATTGCGGCTGCATATAATCAAGCCTGTACGCTGCCAACAGACGGCACGTATCCAAGCTTTAGCTGTTGGGTCGAGTCAGGAGATACAGCTAGCTATGACTGGGAGGCTGAAGAGGTTTTTGGTGTTCCAATAATCGACAATAAATCAGGATTTGCGACTAGCTATCTGATGCCGACCAATATTTATGCAGCTGGAGGCTATACGATTGGCGGTCAAACTGTTGCAACTTTATACTTTCAGCTTGGCCCTAACTCAAAAATCAATCTATCAGATGCTAGGGTTAAATTTAGATTTAGCCCAGGCGCATCGATGAGCCATGCGGAAGCTTTAAAATTCATAGTTAAATCATCAGGAATGTCTACAAATGACGCAACATTCACACAAGCTCAATCTGATTTGTCTGCTAATGTATCTGTGACATTTCCACAAGATCAAGCTAGTAGCTTCTCAAGCTATCTGGACGCTGCCCAATCTATCACTAGCAGCACATTGGGGCTTTTAAGGGTCAACCAATCCCGCCAAGTAGAGTATGAGCTAATAAAAAATCCACAAGCCCTAACAACTGATGGGATTAGGGACAAGGTAAACATGCTGGCAGGCGAGACATCGGCCACGGTTGAATATCAGGACATAGTAACATCTGTCGAATTTGAGAACCCACAGCTTGTCAATCTTGCGGCTTTGTCTGGTACTGGCCCTAAGGCTGTTGTGGATTTGCCAATTAATAAACAACTTCACAGGGTTGAGAAATCTAAGACAGTGCAGCACGTCCTAGAAAGCATCCAAAATAGGAAGGCGGCTATTGCTGGATATTTAGGAAATCCAACGGTAGAATATACCCTATCAACTGCAAGCGAAGATTTGGCATCATCTATTGGCGATGTTATCGAGATACAAAATACGGCGGTCGCTGATACGTCCGAGACTGCCAAGGGCATCATAACGAGCTTAGAGCAATCAGGATCTACGACAAACTTAAAGGTAAATGAAGTCAGAGGAGTCCCATAAATGCCTACCGTAAAAAAACTTAGATTTGCTAACGGCGTCAATATTGAGGCTCCCGAGGATTTATCCCTTGAGACAGCTACCAATACTTTGCCAGTATTTGTTGATGACGCTGGCTATGCGGCTGAATATGACGTTATTGAAGGCTCTATCTATTTAAGCAGCACACTAAAGGCACCAAGGCTTTATCTTGGCGCGTCATGGCGCACAGGCATTATGCAGCAAGATGCCGCTGATGCGACTAAAACAGTTAGCTTTGATTTAACAGGATGCTCCGCTGGAGCCGATAACGTGCTTGATTTTAATAGCACTGTAGACCGCACCTACACATTCCCAGACGTGTCTGCAACTGTTGTACTGACTCTCGGTGCTCAAGAGATTCAAGATAAGACGGTTAAAAACGGCTTTCTTGACGGTACAAAGATTAGAAATAACGCACTTGATGTCGAAGCCGATGGTGCTTTGACTGTTGGCGCAAGCATGGGTGCAAACACCATGACCTTGGGCGGTGCTACGTCTACCGTAAGCATCCCAGGTAATCTAACGGTATCTGGCACTACCACTACGGTGGATACTGTAAACCTTGACGTGAAAGATAAAAATATCCTTGTTAACAAGGGTGGAAACGATGCCGTATCTGAAGGCTCTGGCCTTACCATTGACCGTACTGGCACTAAGGGAAGCTTGATTTATAAGGCGTCAGCCAATAGCAAGTTTGCATCCGGCGATCTTGGATCTGAGAAAAACATTGCCGCAATTGATGACATCACAGCTTCAAATCTGACAGGAATTGTACCAGCTTCAAAAGGCGGCACAGGCGTAAATAATAACGACGCAGCCACTTTAACTCGCACTGGTAACTTTGATTTAAACATCACCACAACTGCAGCATCAGCGGTGACAATGCCGACAACTGGCACGCTGGCAACATTAAACGGATCAGAGACTTTACTAAATAAAGCAATATCTAGCACAGCAGCCGTCACTGGTGCTCTGCAACTTCCAGCCGGTGACAACCTTGAAAGGCCGTCTGGCGTTGATGGAATGATACGCTATAACAATGAGAGCGGGACATTTGAAGGCTACAAAGGCGCGGCATGGTCTGGAATTGGTGGCGGCGGCGGTGGCACTGTATTTACAATAGTGGCAGCCAATAGCTTTGTCATTGGTGATGTTGTTTATTATGACGGCACATCGTATGTAAAAGCCATAGCGAGCGCAGCCAATACGGCTGAAGTAATTGGCATGATCTCGGCTGCTTCTCCTACCCAGTTTGATATTACAATGGTAGGCGAAGTTACCAAAACAGCTTGGGGACTTACACCTGGAGAAGCTTATTTCCTATCTGCCACAACGGCTGGCTTAATAGTAACAACTGAACCAACAACGATAGGCCAAGTCAGTGTGCCTATTGGCGTAGCATCTAGCGCGACAACGATGTATGTAGCACCTAAGCGTGGCGCAGTAGTCGGCGGCACCAATGCTAGAGCACAGGTATCACTTACATCTGGAGCCACAACTAACGTTCAAAACGTTGGCACAATGGACGCAGGTGAGTTGACTGGTTGGGTGTTTATATCAAGTGCTGCACCTGTCAGATTCTATGTATCTGCTAAGTTCGCCAAGTCTGGCGCAGGTGGTGATTACAACCTAAGCTATCAGACGACAGGTGACACACCTCCGGCTGGTTTCTTGGTTGATATCACAACTACAGGCATGATTCGTGTGACATTGCCAGCATCTTCAGGTAGCACAAGCGTCATAAACTACGCTCTTAATGCACCTGCGATTGGCGCAAGTTTCCCGCTAACTGTAAATGCTGACACTATTTTGAGTGGTACTGTTGACGATGAAAGACTTCCAGACCCGACAACATACACAGACGCAAAAGCTACCAAGATGGGGTTAAAACAATACCTACACGGGGGAAATTATAGCGGAGGTTTGGCCCTAACTGTATCCAGTACGGCGGCTGGTTTTAGCGTAATAAGGGGTGTATTTATTCCATATCAAATGCAAGATGGAACATGGAGATGTAAAATAAACGCATCTTTTACTTTTAATTCAGTTAGCAACATTACAATAACTATTTCAAATTTATTTTTAAAAAATATTGCAAATTTTAACCAAGCATTAACAGCAGTTAATAGATCGGCTCCTCTTGGTGCTTTTGCAGTTGGTATTTCGCCGGGGGCAAATCAAATTTATATAAACTCAAATGGCAATGTTGCTGTCACAAATTTTGAATTGTTTGGAGATATTGAACTAGATTCCAAACCAACTTGGGCATATTAATTAGGGAGATTTAAAATGTCATCATCAGCATTTACCCCAACAACTACACAAGTGACTACTGAGGTTCCAGTAAATGTGCCTGTGGTTACGGCCACCGAAATTTATACCGTTACAGTTAGCCAAGGAACTCTAAGTTCTCAAAGAGTTTTTCGATCAAGGTCTGGAGATAGATTAATCATACAGGGAAATCTAGTATTTAGTGCGGGTAACGCATCTACTTCACCAGTCGAAATAAGTTTACCATCTGGACTTACGGCAGATTTTTCAAAAATTAACAGTGGAACAGGTGCATTGGGTGGGAATATAGGAT
>Ga0315901_10003357_pt1 | contig 20866 bp, 17 predicted proteins | sample LakEriMetagenome_10_FD_203761 | JGI IMG/M metagenome (GOLD analysis project Ga0315901, IMG submission 203761) | Freshwater fungal communities from buoy surface, Lake Erie, Ohio, United States - Buoy 2 MA116 | ecosystem: Environmental > Aquatic > Freshwater > Lake | place: USA: Lake Erie, Ohio... | reverse complement strand
AAAAAGATGTAGTAGAGAAAGAACCTTCGTCCGCTCAGCTGATTGCTGAACTTGAAGAACTGACCGAGAAAAGAAAGAAGGCTGTTCGCGAGAAAGATTCATATGAATCACAGATCCTTGAGCTCGACATCAAACTCAAAAAGCTTGAGATTGAAAGAGCGGACATTCTTAAGAAACAGAAAGATCTGTCCGAAGCAAGAGACATTGCCAAGAAGACAAAAATAGAAGGAAGAAGTCATGACCAAGAATAAGACCAAAAAGTTCGAAGAATTCGAGGACGGTCTCACCAGCAGCTACTCTCCTCCTAAGTACTTAGTGCAGCCCGCCGAAGGTGACAAAGGATTCTACATGTTTCAGAAAGCTTTCAAAGACCAAAAGAAATTCTTTAAGCCGTTTATTCGCAGTACCAACAAAGATCTGGAAGAACACTAGTATGTATTAGCAAGACACTAGAATGACTTGCTCCTCCCCGAAATATATTACCTAATCCGCGCTGCTGGGTTCATTAGAAGATTAGAACTAATTCACGCTTAGTGAATATAAGATTAAACTTATATGATCGACAAGCAAAAGACAGATTTTCTGCGTAAGAAGATCAATCAGCTCAAGGAAGATGCGTCTATCGATCCTCCTTCCCAAGAAGAGACCAACGAAAGGAATAGCCTTTACTATTTGATTCTATTCACTCTTCGCTACTTAGCATTCTTCGGGTCACAGTACTACATTCTTGAAAGGACACAATACAAGCCGTTCGGCCTGTGGGAATCTTTTGTGATCTACCTAACATTACTAACATTCATATCCATCTTTAAGAAAACAGAAAAATGAAAATCGTCCTAATTGGAAAATCTTGCTCAGGAAAAACGCAGTTCTCTCTACTGCTAAAAGAAAGAGGGTTAAAGGTAGCCGTCACATGTACTTCTCGACCTATGAGACCGGGCGAAATCGACGGAGTTCATTATCATTTCTTAGACGAAAACACATTTCTTAGAGAACTCAGCGATGACCAGTTCGTAGAACACGATGTTTTCAACGGTTGGTACTACGGCCTGCCAAAATCTGAGTATCGCAACAGCGACATCTTAATCGTTACCCCAAGAGGTCTACAGGCTTTGATCGATTCTTTCGGCAGAGAAAACCTTTTGGTGGTCTACTTGGACACAGAGACAGCGGTCCGTCTTGACCGAGCAGCAAAACGTGGTGATGATCCTAAAGAAGTTTTGCGCAGATACGGAACCGATGAAAAAGACTTCCGAGACTTTATCTTCCGACAAGATTGGGACATCAGGATCGACCAAAAACGTGAGAACAGCTTTCAGTTTTTTATTGATGTTTTTTCACAGAGCCGAGAACTAAATTCACCAGTCTTAATATAAAACTAAAATAACAAAAAGTCAAAATGTCACAAAAAGTATTTGAAGTAACAGCCGAATTTAAGGAAAGACTAACCGAAATTCTACAAGCTAAGAAGTTTGGAGCAGTTTTCCCTTACATGAACTTGGTAAACCGCGAAGGTTTCACTTACACAGAAGAAGAACTTAATTCTTTTGTAGCGCTTCTTTCAGAATTTCCTTACGGAGAAGTTGCCGAGTTTTTCGCGACAATTAAACAGAATGTCACAGAAGTTAACACAGGACAAGAACAACCAGCAGAGGTTCCAGCAGAAGATTAACGTCTTTTCTGAAATCACTAAAGAGATCGCCGCACTTTCAGTTGCATCAAGACTGAAAGTCGGCGCTATCGCTGTTAGGAAAGATTTTTCCAAGATAGCCTCCTTTGGCTACAACGGAAGTTATTCCAACGCACCGATCAATGAAAACACCGGAACCGAGGAAGAAAGCTTGATACCTGGTGAAAGTGGAATGATACATGCTGAGATCAATTTAATTGCCAAGTTTCGGGAGAACGATCCAGAGAACTACGCAATCATAATATCTCACTCTCCTTGCAAGATGTGCACCAAAGTTTTGGTCAATGCAGGATTCAGAAACATTCATTGGTTGGAGGAATACCGGGATACGTCTCACCTCACTGAGATTTTTGAAAGAACTGGTGTAGCAGGATGTAACGTAAAAGATCTGACAGATTCTTTTGGTTGTATAAATTGTTAATAACTTAAAAGAAAAAAGTTTGCTGCTAAAGATTTTTATAGTTATATTTGCTATATTAAATTAAATTTACATGCATAAGGAACCTCAAAAAGAAATGTCGCTGCAAGAGATGGGCTTGCGTTTTTATCAATCCCGTCAAGAAAATGATTTTACGAGAGTTTACAACAGGCTTCGTCCTAGTATCTCTTACTACCTTAGAGAACTCGTGCCGCAGCACGATGATCGCAACGAAGTGATAGCCACCACATTCGCTAAAGTTTGGAACAAGATCGAACAGTATGATCCGTATTGGAACTTCAGTACTTGGGTCTATCGCATCGCCCGCAATGAAGCTTTGCTTTTCCACAGAGGTCGCAAGAAAACGTATTCGTACGAAGCGATGGAAGAAAAAGGTATCAACATGGAGAAACATTCCTCTTATGAACAAACGTTCGAACATGAAGAGGATCCTATTGATTCTTTATACGATCAAGCTGTCATCGCTATCCAAGATCTTCCAGAGATCTATCGCACTGTCTTGACTCTTCGTGAGATTCAAAAGAAAAAGTACGAAGACATTGCCGAAGAACTAGGCTGGAAACACAACACGGTTAGGACAAGAATTCGCAAAGCACGCGAGCTTGTTCGGGTCAGTCTCTTAAAGAAAGATCCAGAGCTCGTTAAAAAATACCAACAATCAATATGATGAGAACATTGATACTTCTTTGGTACGACATTAAAGGCTACTTCATGGTCAGAAGTATCCTTCGTAAACAAATGAAAACTGTCGACTTCAACAAGCTTGGCTTGAGAGTTGACTGGGTGAACAGGGCTTACACAGTGATCAATCCGTCAGAAGAAGACAAGGGTGACGATCCAAGCATGCTTAGAATCAAAGCGCAAAATAAGATGCTGCCAATCCATCGCTACATGGACAAGATTGGCCTTAGTGAATTTGTTTCAGTATCGGTAGAACAGATTCCAGACTCTGAGGATCCATCCAAGCTTTCGGATTCTTATCTGTTGGTCTATTACCCAATCTTCCGTGTTATCACTACATGGAAGGTCGCAGTGTTCTTTGTCATCTCAGGAGTGGCATCATGGGCACTTTATTATTTCCTGTAACCTATTTTTCAAAAGAAGATATATAAACTCGATAAACACAAAACAACATGGCAACAAAAGAAGCAAAATTAGAAGTAGTATCGTCTACAAACGAAAAGCAAGAAAAGAGAAAAGCACTTGCTGAGTTCTTGGAGAAAAAACTTAACGCTAAGCGCGAAGAGGTAGCTGCAAAAAGATATCCTGTGAATGGGGGTCTAATCACAGCAAAGGCTCTTAATCAGTTCGTTAAAAACGATGCACAGTGGAAATTTACCGAGAGCTTGGGCATCTTGGAATCTGCTCGTGTTCTTGATGAGCAAGTCAAAGCATTAAGTGTAAAAGATACTGAAGCAAAAGAGCTAACATTAACAGCTATCACAATTGAGGCAATTTACTATTTCTTGACTAAAGAAGAAGGAAAAGGACTTTCAAAGGCCGCATCCTATGTGAACAACTTGCTTCGTCCAATCTCAGAAGCTCTTAACGTTTCTAAAGCAGATCGCGAAGAAATCAACCAAATGGAAAGAGACTTAGGAACTTTGCAAGACGCAGTTCTTAACCGAGTAGGGTTTGAAGGCGAAGACGAATTGTTAGCTGAGATTGAAAAAGAACTCGGCGAAGAAATCGAAAAAAACTAAACCAATATGAACAAGTTCAACGAATTCTTAGACAAACATTATAGGAAGGTTTTCTTCTTCCTATTGTTGGTCATCTTTGTAAACACTTGTGGCAACCCAAACAAGTCGGTCAATAAAAGAATCGATGCGTTGACCGTTAAGATCGATTCTTTGGAAGCAAGTGCTGTGACAAAGAAAGAGTTGACGATCGAAGGACTCAAAGCCGAAAAGAGAATGATCCAGTCGACTGACAGGAAGATGCTCGACGTTCAGCGCCAGTCGGAAATCGACAACGAGATAAAAAGACTTGAAGAAAAATGAGACCCAGCCTTGTAAAAGGTTTCATCATATCAACCTTTGTATCGCTTTACTTGGTGGTGAGCATCATCTCGACCATCCACGTAATTGACTTCTTTAGACTCTCAAATCCAAACTGGCTCGCTGTATCTCTCGCGATCGCATTCGAGATAGGTGCTGCTGCCAGTTTGGCCTCACTCATTGCACTGGATAAGATGAATAAAACTCTTATCTGGTTTTTGTTCATTCTACTGACCGCAATGCAGATGATGGGCAACACATACTATGCTTTCACTAATCTACAAGACTATCAAAGTTGGATAGAGCTGTTCGGCCTCGTTGATGAAGAACCTATCTACCAAAAGCGGATTCTATCAATCATAAGCGGAGCCATACTTCCGTTGGTCGCTTTAGGATTCATCAAGTCTTTGGTTGATTACATCAAACCTTCCGAAGAATTACCTGCCTCTGAGGTTGAAGAAGAACCTGCATTAGAAGTTGCGGCGGTAGAAACAGCGCCTCTACAAAAAGAAGCTGAAAAAATTTGGGCAAAGTTAGAAGAACTCAAAAAGGAAGGCAAACTTCCAGCGGATCCTACGCCCGAAGAACTTGCCGAAGAACCTACTGCATTAGCGAATTCTGGGTACACTGAAGAATACGCAAGTGATGAGGACATGGAAACAGCTTCATTGGTAGATTTTGAAAACTTCATCGAAGAAGAGGCGAGCGCTCAAGCACAAGAAGAACTTATAGTTGAAGAGGCTCCTTCTGTTGAAGAGATAAATAGAATAGAAGAGAATCAAATATCCGATGAACCTTCTGATGAGAAAAAAAAACTATAACCAAAGCTAGAATGCATCCTCAAATCATGCCAGGAGTTTTGGACTAAAATTACATAAACAGAAATGTCCGTCATACCTAAAATCATTTGCCCGCCTGACTATTCTATCCGCTGTTTTAGGCTGATAGATCCTATGTCGTTTGGGATCATAAAAGGAGCGGCTACCGAGATTGCGATACCGACTAAAGGTATCTGCATACCAGTAAACCGTTATGACGACAAGAGGTTGGTTCTTAAAGCAGGATCTACTTTAAAGGTTGACATTAGCGGAATTGCTGAGTACGGCGATTTGCAAGAAGAATACCAATTCTCAGTTGATCTTGTCACAACGCCCGACATCCTCAACGAAGGAACCAAACACAAATACGAACTATACGATTCTGAGCTGAATCTCTTAAGCTCAATCGAATTCACTGTATCTGGAACGTTCGCGCAATCTTTGCTAACGGCTGTTAGTGGAAATTCTACGATCTACGGTCTTATGAATTTCGATACTGCCGACATCGCAAACGGAAACTTTACCGTAACAGCCAACACAAAAGGCATAAAGTATCGTCATGTGTTTTACTTTGATCTTGACGGCTTTGGCGGGTCAGAACCGCATCCTTACATCCACCCAGGCAACTTGGTTCAGATGTATCGCAAGTACCCAGACGGAAGAGCCAAAGTCATGCTTATCATTCCGGAGTTTTCCAGAGTAAATACCGATTCTTGCGGATGTACAGATTCATCGGGAGCGATGCTTTCAAACAAAAAGTATTTTCAATACGCCCTTGCTTCTGACTACGAAAACTCTAAAAATCCATCTTCGCCGATTTTGATAGACGGTGAAGACACCTCTTACGTCTGGAATCAACAGAGCACGGATCACATAGGATACCACTTCAACACGGGTGACCTGGTCAACATGAGTACCGCTTCAACCAAAAGAGCGTTGATTCAATCTGTCCAAGGATATGCTGTGACTACCGACACCGAGATTGGCAACAACACACAGACTTATCTTAATCATGTTTGGAGTCCAAGCAACGTCACTTGGAGAACCGGTGGTGAGATGAATCTCTTTACAGGAGGACAAGATGTTTACGACTCAGATCGTCTTTTCATAGAAACAATTTACTTAAAAAATCCTCATACATTCGACATACCTATGAGGATCTTAATCGGAGTATAAAATGTCATTCTTTGCAACAAATTACTATCCTCTTTCCGAAAACTTTTTCGCGGTCAAAGGAGCTCATGTGGTTAAGATGGACGGGCGAAGACCCGTTATCGGTATGCACATCTTTAAGTGGAATCCTGAAGTGTCTACAATTAAGATCAAAACCACAGGAGGATCAATCATAAACTTCACAGGAAACGCACTTGTTGAAGGCGCGGTCTACTGGATCGGCGTGGCCGAAGTTCTTGAAATGTCAGGGACTGCGCAAGATACTGAGATACACGGTATCATATCTACTCTTAAGACGGTTTAGTTTATCATAGGATCTCGCCATGATATATAGAAAAAATGGCAGAAGTAGGTCTGATGAAAAACAGAGCGCAATACATAGAGAAGGTTATTCATTCCATCGATTGGAGAAAAATCAAATCTTATTACCGAAAGCTGGGTATCCGTTGGGAATACCAAGAAGATAAAGAGACCGTCCAAAGGACACCGTCTGTTGCTGATTTGAAAGATGATTTCAGATCAATACTTTCGCACATGCTTGACCAAGAAATCAACTACATTTCTTATGGAAGTTGGATCGTGTTCTGGGACCGTGAAGACGGATCGCTTGGAGACATACGAGTCATTTTCAGGCTCGCTGATTTTGTTTTTGAAGAAGACAAAAAATCTGCACATAGCCTTGAAGAAAGACTAAGAAATGCAGTAGAGCGCGAAGACTATGAATACGCAGCAGTCATTCGAGACGAGATCAAAAATAACATAGGTATATCTTAAGGTGGCTACTGAAACAAATTTGATAACCTCCTTCGTTAGGAGAATAAGTAAGTATTTTCTTTCCGACACTGCGACCTGGTATAGACCTCGCAGCGTTGAACCTGGTTTAAACCACATAGACGATCCCACCGCTTTCGATGAAAAGACCATCTACAAGGGCGAAGAAATCGTCGATCTTGACAAAGGTCGCTTGTTCACACAGGACGGTGCAGAAATCATCGAACTAAATACCGATGACGCAATTCTTAACGGCTTACTTGTTAGAGAATCTGCTTCACTTTCGGGAGGACCTCTTTGGCTAACTGTTGAATCAGGCTCTGCAAGAATCAACGGAAGAACTTACTGGCACAAGCAATCTGAAGCCAGCGGCGATATCCAAATTTCGCCGAATCCTAGCACGACTCAATCAAGAATCGATGTAATTACAATATCCAGCAATTACCCCGTTCCTGCTACCGGGGTCACTGGTATGCCCGCTAATGCAACAGAATACTCGGGACAGATAAATTACCATCAAGGAACCGCAAGTCGTCCAGGAAGACCCATCACATTCAAAGGAAACGTTACCAACGGATCCGACATAATAACATTCTCTGGAGGAACAGGCGCTGTAAGTGGAATAAACGCGGGAGACATCATCGTCGGAAGTGGAATTGCTTCGCAGGCAACCGTCTTGGTAGTGACCACCACGCATATTCAGATAAGCACATCGTTTGCTTCTACCGCCAATGATGTTGCTTTTGCGATTGCGATAAATCTTTTAGGACAAGATATTGCGTTTTTTGCGTCTGGCTCTACAGGATCAAACGCTCTTACATTGATCGGAGGATCTACGCCGGCAGTTGGAGATTTGGTATACGGGTATGGTTTTGACTTTGGGACAGAAGTTACCAACGTTTCAGGATCCACAATAACAGTTTCAGAAAACTGTACAGTGGGTGGGGACAACATATATGGTCTAGGAGACGCTGCTGACGTTGCGATATACCAACCAATAATTATACCAGACGGTGAACTTGTTCTTGCTGCGGTTATCGTACCGCCTAATTACACAGGTGCGTCTGCGCAAAACAAATTAAGACCTTTTAGCGTTAGCCAGATATGGAAGACGTTTGGCATAGCCGCACAAGATGTTCCCACTATACTGGAGACTTTAAGACAAAGCGTATCATATTACACAACTGACACATCTTACGCATCTGATCAAATAGTTATAGATCGCTTAACCCACGGGGTCTATCAAGTAGTACGAAATCATTACAGCTCTACATTGACTTCGTCCGTCTCCAACGGAGACATGATATCAGTGTCAAGCACCGGAGGCGGAGGAGGTGGGGGCGTAAGTACTTCAGGATCTTCAGGATCTTCAGGAACTTCAGGAACCTCGGGTTCTGGAACTTCTGGATCATCGGGAACTAGCGGTTATGGTTTTATTTGGCAAGGAACATGGAACATAGCAAACCCATACGCGCTAAATGACGTTGTAGTCTACAACGGTGATGTATATGCAGCGATTGGAACAATTTTACCAGGAGGATCAACACCAGACATAAATCCTTCGTGGGACCTGTGGGTTGTATCAGGATCAAGCGGATCATCTGGTTCTTCAGGAACTTCAGGAACCGACGGAACTTCAGGAACCGACGGAACTTCAGGAACCGACGGAACCTCGGGCACAAACGGAACTTCAGGAACCGATGGTACATCAGGGAGCTCGGGATCTTCAGGGACATCTGGGTCTTCAGGAACTTCGGGAAGCTCAGGAATAGATGGGACATCTGGATCTTCAGGAACATCTGGTTCTAGCGGAACTTCTGGCACAGACGGAACCTCGGGCACAAACGGAACATCAGGCACAGACGGAACTTCAGGAACCGATGGTACATCAGGGAGCTCGGGATCTTCGGGGACATCGGGATCTTCGGGGACATCTGGATCTTCAGGAATAGATGGGACATCTGGATCTTCAGGAACATCGGGCAGCTCAGGAACATCGGGCAGCTCGGGAACAGACGGAACATCTGGATCTTCAGGAACTTCAGGCAGCTCAGGAACTGATGGGACATCAGGGAGCTCGGGATCTTCAGGCACAAGTGGATCATCAGGAACTTCGGGAAGCTCAGGAACAGACGGAACTTCAGGATCTAGTGGCACAAGCGGATCTTCCGGAACAGACGGAACTTCAGGATCTAGTGGCACAAGCGGATCTTCCGGAACAGACGGAACGTCAGGATCTTCGGGAACGTCAGGAAGCTCAGGAACAGACGGAACTTCAGGATCTTCGGGCACAAGCGGTTCTAGTGGAACAGACGGAACTTCAGGATCTTCGGGCACAAGCGGTTCTAGTGGAACAGACGGAACTTCGGGATCTTCAGGATCTAGCGGAACTTCGGGCAGCTCCGGAACAGACGGAACTTCAGGATCTTCAGGCACAAGCGGGTCAAGTGGGTCAAGTGGGTCAAGCGGATCATCAGGCACATCTGGTTCTTCAGGATCTTCAGGCACAAGCGGATCTTCAGGCACAAGCGGATCTTCAGGAACTTCTGGTAGCTCAGGAATAGACGGAACTTCAGGATCTTCAGGATCTTCAGGCACAAGCGGATCTTCGGGAACATCAGGTAGCTCGGGTTCATCAGGAACATCAGGCAGCTCAGGAACGTCAGGATCTTCGGGAAGCTCGGGAACAAGTGGATCTAGTGGAACTTCTGGTTCATCAGGAACGTCTGGTTCTAGTGGAACTTCTGGTTCATCAGGAACGTCTGGCTCTTCGGGAACATCAGGGAGCTCTGGAACTTCTGGCTCTAGTGGATCTTCAGGCACATCTGGATCTTCAGGAACGTCAGGTAGCTCAGGAACGTCAGGTAGCTCAGGAACATCTGGTTCTAGCGGTTCTTCAGGAACTTCAGGTTCATCAGGCAGCTCGGGTTCATCAGGAACTTCGGGCAGCTCAGGAACTTCAGGATCTAGTGGAACTTCAGGATCTAGTGGAACATCAGGTAGCTCGGGTTCATCAGGATCCGCAGGAACTTCGGGCAGTAGCGGTTCTTCTGGCATCAGCGGTATAAGTGGAACCGACGGTTCCAGTGGAACATCGGGATCTAGCGGAACATCGGGATCTAGCGGAACATCGGGATCTTCGGGATCCAGCGGATCTAGTGGAAGCTCGGGTACCTCGGGTAGCTCAGGAACAAGCGGATCTAGCGGAACGTCAGGTTCTAGTGGATCATCAGGTTCTAGCGGATCTTCAGGTAGCTCAGGATCATCAGGATCATCAGGCAGCTCAGGAACAAGCGGATCTTCAGGCAGCTCAGGAACAAGTGGTTCATCAGGATCCAGTGGTTCATCAGGATCCAGCGGTACTTCAGGAAGCTCGGGCACATCGGGATCGTCAGGATCGTCAGGTACGTCTGGCTCTTCAGGATCCAGCGGAACCTCAGGTAGCTCAGGAACTTCAGGATCCAGCGGAACCTCAGGTAGCTCAGGATCATCAGGGACTTCAGGCAGCTCAGGATCATCAGGCACTTCAGGATCTTCGGGCACGTCAGGAATATCAGGTGTTGATGGAACTTCAGGCACATCAGGATCGTCAGGATCTAGCGGCACAAGCGGATCATCAGGAACTTCTGGTTCTAGTGGAACATCAGGCAGTTCGGGCACGTCAGGATCTTCGGGCAGCTCTGGATCATCGGGTAGCTCGGGAACTTCAGGATCGTCAGGTAGCTCAGGCACTTCAGGATCCAGCGGAACCTCAGGTAGCTCGGGAACTTCAGGATCATCAGGATCATCGGGCAGCTCAGGAAGTTCAGGATCATCGGGATCATCGGGCAGCTCAGGATCATCAGGCACCTCAGGATCTTCGGGCACGTCAGGATCTTCGGGCACGTCAGGATCTTCGGGCACGTCAGGTAGCTCAGGAACGTCAGGTTCTTCGGGATCATCAGGTACATCGGGGAGTTCAGGATCTAGCGGCACAAGCGGGTCTTCAGGAACTAGCGGTATTTCAGGGGTCGATGGAACTTCAGGAACCAGTGGTTCTAGCGGATCATCTGGCTCAAGCGGATCTAGTGGCACAAGTGGTTCTTCGGGATCCTCGGGATCCTCGGGCACGAGTGGTTCTTCAGGATCATCGGGTTCTTCGGGTTCTTCAGGAACCAGCGGAACTTCTGGTTCTAGTGGCACATCAGGTAGCTCGGGAACTTCGGGTTCTTCGGGATCCTCGGGCACAAGCGGATCATCCGGTTCTTCGGGTTCTTCGGGTTCTTCAGGAACCAGTGGAACTTCTGGTTCTAGTGGCACATCAGGCAGTTCGGGCACATCAGGCAGTTCGGGCACATCAGGCAGTTCGGGCACATCAGGTTCTTCAGGTTCTTCAGGAACATCTGGCTCTAGCGGAACATCAGGTTCTTCAGGAACATCTGGCTCTAGCGGAACTTCAGGTATCTCTGGTGTAGATGGTACATCAGGTACGTCTGGCTCTAGCGGAACTTCAGGATCTTCAGGAAGTTCAGGAACAAGTGGATCTTCAGGAAGCTCAGGAACAAGTGGATCTTCAGGAAGCTCAGGAACAAGTGGATCTTCAGGATCTTCTGGAACTTCAGGCAGCTCGGGAACAAGCGGATCTTCAGGAACTTCTGGATCGTCAGGATCCAGCGGATCTTCAGGCACAAGCGGATCTTCGGGCACAAGTGGATCTAGTGGAACTTCAGGTTCTTCGGGTTCGTCGGGATCCAGTGGATCTTCAGGCACATCTGGATCTTCAGGAACGTCAGGTAGCTCAGGAACGTCAGGATCCAGCGGAACTTCAGGCTCAAGCGGATCTTCGGGCACAAGTGGATCTAGTGGATCTTCGGGCACAAGTGGAACGTCGGGAACATCAGGTATCTCAGGTGTAGATGGAACGTCGGGAACATCAGGTTCATCAGGATCATCAGGATCCAGTGGATCGTCTGGAACATCCGGATCTTCGGGATCCAGCGGAACTTCAGGATCCAGCGGAACTTCAGGATCCAGCGGAACTTCAGGATCCAGCGGAACTGCAGGATCTTCAGGAACTTCTGGTTCGTCGGGTTCCAGTGGAACTTCGGGCTCAAGCGGATCATCAGGCATATCAGGTGTCAATGGAACTTCAGGAACTTCGGGTAGTTCAGGAACTTCGGGTTCTTCTGGCAGTGCGGGAACTTCGGGTTCTAGTGGAACATCCGGTTCAAGTGGAACATCCGGTTCTTCAGGATCCAGCGGATCTTCGGGTTCCAGCGGAACTTCAGGATCCAGCGGAACTTCAGGATCTTCTGGTTCGTCAGGAACTTCAGGAAGTTCAGGAAGTTCAGGATCTAGTGGATCGTCTGGAACAGCAGGTTCTTCGGGTACATCGGGCAGCTCAGGAACGTCGGGATCTTCGGGAAGCTCAGGAACATCTGGTTCTAGTGGAACTTCTGGTTCGTCAGGAACTTCAGGCTCGTCGGGTACTTCGGGCATCTCAGGTGTTGATGGTACTAGTGGAACCTCGGGATCGTCAGGATCTAGCGGATCGTCAGGATCATCAGGGACGAGAGGTACTTCAGGAAGCTCGGGTTCATCAGGAACCAGCGGTTCGTCAGGAACTTCAGGCTCGTCAGGAACGTCAGGCAGCTCGGGTTCATCAGGAACGTCAGGCAGCTCGGGTTCATCAGGAACGTCAGGCAGCTCGGGTTCATCAGGAACATCAGGCAGCTCGGGTTCATCGGGAACATCAGGCAGCTCAGGAACTTCGGGATCTAGTGGAACTTCAGGATCTTCAGGCTCTAGTGGAACATCAGGCAGCTCGGGTTCATCAGGAACTTCGGGCAGCTCGGGAACTTCAGGATCTAGCGGAACATCAGGCAGCTCGGGTTCATCTGGAACTTCGGGTTCATCTGGAACATCAGGCAGCTCGGGTTCATCTGGAACTTCGGGTTCATCAGGAACATCGGGCAGCTCTGGTTCATCAGGAACATCAGGCAGCTCGGGTTCATCTGGAACTTCGGGTTCATCTGGGACATCAGGCAGCTCGGGTTCATCTGGAACTTCGGGTTCATCAGGAACATCGGGCATCTCAGGTGTTGATGGTACTAGCGGAACATCAGGAAGTTCAGGAAGTTCAGGTTCTAGCGGATCGTCAGGAACACGAGGAACTTCGGGTTCTTCGGGAACATCGGGCAGCTCAGGAACGTCAGGATCTAGCGGAACGTCAGGATCTAGCGGAACGTCAGGATCTAGTGGATCGTCGGGAACTTCGGGATCTAGCGGATCATCAGGTACAAGCGGTTCTTCGGGTACTTCCGGCTCGTCAGGTACATCCGGAAGCTCTGGAACTTCGGGTTCATCAGGCAGCTCAGGAACATCAGGTTCTTCGGGTACGTCCGGCAGCTCAGGTACGTCTGGTTCTTCAGGTAGCTCAGGAACATCGGGTAGCAGTGGGTCTTCGGGCACTAGTGGATCTAGTGGATCTTCAGGAACCAGTGGATCGTCAGGAAGCTCGGGAACTTCGGGTACATCAGGATCTTCAGGCACAAGTGGATCTTCAGGCACAAGTGGATCGTCAGGTACATCTGGTTCTTCAGGTTCTTCAGGAACCAGCGGATCTTCGGGATCTTCAGGAACCAGTGGATCGTCAGGTACATCGGGTTCTTCAGGCACATCTGGATCTTCAGGAACATCAGGTATATCTGGCGTGGATGGCACATCAGGAACTTCAGGATCTTCGGGAAGTTCAGGATCTAGTGGATCATCTGGAACAAGAGGTACATCAGGATCTAGCGGCACAAGCGGGTCTTCAGGAACGTCGGGCAGCTCAGGAACATCGGGATCTAGCGGTACATCAGGTAGCTCGGGAACTTCGGGTTCTTCGGGATCCAGTGGAACTTCAGGATCTTCAGGATCTTCAGGCACAAGCGGATCTTCGGGAACATCAGGTAGCTCAGGTAGCTCAGGTACATCAGGCAGCTCAGGTTCTTCGGGAACATCGGGCAGCTCAGGTACTAGTGGTTCTTCGGGCAGCTCAGGAACTTCAGGTAGCTCGGGTTCATCAGGTTCTTCGGGATCTAGCGGAACCTCAGGATCGTCAGGCACTTCGGGTAGTTCTGGAACATCAGGATCAAGCGGAACATCGGGCAGCTCTGGTTCTTCAGGAACTTCAGGCAGTAGCGGTTCTTCGGGTAGTTCAGGCAGTTCGGGAACAAGCGGATCTTCCGGTTCTTCAGGAACTAGTGGTTCTTCGGGCAGTTCAGGAACTTCGGGAACTTCGGGCACATCAGGTATTTCAGGTGTTGATGGTACATCAGGTACATCAGGTAGCTCAGGATCGTCAGGAAGTAGCGGATCTTCAGGAACAAGAGGCACTTCAGGATCTTCAGGCACTTCAGGATCTTCAGGAACTTCAGGATCTAGCGGAACATCGGGTTCTTCAGGATCTAGTGGAACCAGCGGATCTTCGGGATCGAGTGGAACGTCGGGATCTAGTGGATCATCAGGTATTTCGGGTGTTAACGGAACTTCTGGAACTTCAGGCAGCTCAGGAACTTCAGGATCTAGCGGAACGAGCGGATCTTCGGGCAGCTCAGGAACTTCGGGCAGCTCAGGAACTTCAGGATCTAGTGGAACTTCAGGATCTTCAGGAACTTCGGGTTCTTCGGGATCCAGCGGAACTTCAGGCAGCTCTGGAACTTCAGGCTCATCTGGCACAAGTGGATCTAGTGGAACTTCAGGTTCTTCGGGTTCGTCAGGATCCAGTGGATCTTCAGGCACATCTGGATCTTCAGGAACGTCAGGTAGCTCGGGAACGTCAGGTAGCTCAGGAACATCTGGTTCTTCAGGAACTTCGGGCAGCTCGGGATCATCAGGAACATCAGGAACTAGTGGAACTTCAGGCATCTCAGGTGTTGATGGCACTAGCGGAACCTCGGGATCATCAGGATCCAGTGGATCTAGTGGATCATCAGGAACGCGTGGAACTTCAGGATCTAGTGGTACAAGCGGTTCTTCAGGAACAAGCGGATCTTCAGGATCGTCAGGAACCAGCGGTTCGTCGGGAACTTCGGGCTCGTCAGGATCAAGCGGAACTTCAGGCTCGTCAGGAACCAGCGGTTCGTCAGGAACTTCGGGCTCGTCAGGATCAAGCGGAACTTCAGGCTCGTCAGGAACGTCAGGCAGCTCAGGAACTTCAGGTAGCTCAGGAACTTCAGGATCTAGCGGAACATCAGGCAGCTCGGGTTCATCAGGAACATCGGGCAGCTCGGGTTCATCAGGAACATCGGGTTCATCGGGAACTTCAGGATCCAGCGGAACCTCAGGATCCAGCGGAACTTCAGGATCTTCTGGTTCGTCAGGAACTTCAGGATCGTCGGGTTCCAGTGGAACTTCAGGATCATCAGGAAGTTCAGGTTCTAGCGGATCGTCAGGAACACGAGGAACTTCAGGATCTTCAGGAACATCAGGCAGCTCAGGAACTTCGGGATCTAGCGGAACCTCGGGATCTTCTGGTTCGTCAGGAACTTCAGGATCGTCGGGTTCCTCAGGAACTTCAGGATCTAGTGGAACGAGCGGATCTTCAGGTAGCTCTGGAACGTCAGGATCGTCGGGTAGCTCAGGAACGTCAGGGACTTCAGGCACTTCGGGCATCTCGGGTGTTGATGGCACTAGCGGAACATCAGGCAGTTCAGGAAGCTCGGGATCTAGTGGATCATCAGGAACACGAGGAACATCTGGATCCAGCGGAACTTCAGGCAGCTCAGGAACTTCAGGATCATCAGGCAGCTCAGGAACAAGCGGATCGTCAGGTACGTCTGGCTCTTCAGGATCCAGCGGAACTTCGGGCAGCTCAGGAACAAGTGGATCTTCAGGTAGTTCAGGAACTTCAGGATCTAGCGGATCTAGTGGCACTTCAGGTAGCTCTGGAACTTCAGGTTCATCAGGAACTTCAGGTTCATCAGGAACTTCAGGTTCGTCAGGAACTTCAGGTTCTAGCGGATCTTCAGGAACTTCGGGCAGCTCTGGAACGTCAGGTTCATCGGGCACGTCAGGTAGCTCGGGAACATCGGGCAGCTCGGGTTCATCGGGAACATCGGGCAGCTCGGGTTCATCAGGAACATCGGGTAGCTCGGGGACTTCAGGATCATCGGGGACTTCAGGATCTAGTGGAACTTCAGGATCATCGGGGACTTCAGGATCTTCTGGTTCATCAGGAACTTCAGGATCCAGCGGTTCTTCAGGCACAAGTGGATCATCAGGTACATCGGGTATTTCCGGTGTGGATGGCACATCAGGCACATCAGGCAGCTCCGGAACCAGCGGCAGCTCGGGATCTTCAGGCAGCTCAGGATCTAGTGGTACACGAGGAACTTCGGGCAGCTCTGGAACGTCAGGATCGTCGGGCACTTCAGGTAGCTCGGGAACATCGGGCAGCTCAGGATCTAGCGGAACGAGCGGATCTTCGGGCAGCTCTGGAACGTCAGGATCATCGGGCACATCAGGATCATCAGGCACATCAGGATCTAGTGGATCGTCGGGAACTTCAGGATCTTCGGGCAGCTCTGGAACGTCAGGATCATCGGGCACATCAGGATCATCAGGCACATCAGGATCTAGTGGATCTTCGGGAACTTCGGGATCTTCAGGTACGTCTGGCTCTTCAGGATCTAGTGGAACATCAGGATCATCAGGAAGTTCAGGTTCTAGCGGATCGTCAGGAACACGAGGAACTTCAGGATCTTCAGGAACATCAGGCAGCTCAGGAACTTCGGGATCTAGCGGCACAAGCGGATCGTCAGGTAGTTCGGGAACATCGGGATCTAGCGGAACAAGCGGATCATCAGGAACATCAGGATCTTCAGGAACGTCAGGAATATCTGGTGTAGATGGCACGTCAGGAACTTCGGGGTCTTCAGGAACATCGGGCAGCTCAGGTTCTTCGGGTAGTTCAGGATCATCAGGAACACGCGGAACTTCAGGTAGTTCCGGAACATCTGGTTCTAGTGGAACATCTGGTTCTAGTGGAACATCTGGTTCATCAGGAAGTTCGGGTACATCAGGAAGTTCAGGTTCATCAGGGACTTCGGGCTCTAGCGGATCATCAGGGACTTCGGGCTCTAGCGGATCGTCAGGCACCTCCGGTTCTAGCGGGTCATCCGGATCTAGCGGATCATCAGGAACACGAGGAACTTCAGGTTCTAGCGGATCTTCAGGTTCTAGCGGATCTTCGGGAACTTCAGGAACTTCGGTAGCTGTAGGAGGAACACAAGACCAATACGTCAAGTTCATCAGTCCAACAGCAATAGGTGATACCACATGGGGTGTATCTGAGACTACTTCCAATCCAGTTGTCCTTAAGATGGGCAACACCGTAAGTGCTCTTACCGACAATTCAATCGGCCACTCCAGAGGCAACATAGTCACGGACGGAGACGCTCAGACAAACCAAGCAGTCATTTTTAACCAAGTGCCAACCAGTGGTAATGCCAACCTATACACAGATGGAGCCATCAGGGAAGTACAAATATCCAGCGGTATGGCGATAGGATTCGAGATACATCTGATCGCTTTGTCGGCCGGCAACGATGCTTCATTTAGAAGATACGAAGGCGCTGTCAAGAACATAGGTGGTACTCCTACTTTGATAGGTTACACTGAATTCATCGTGGCTGAAGATGTGGCAAATATGATTAGGATAACCATCACAGCAGTCGCTGGAGTCGCTCTTAGAGTAAATGTTCAAGACAACTCCGTGACCACAGGACCGATCAATGTTTCAGCATTCGTAAGGTGGACACAGGTAATTTTCTAAAGTGAAATATATACAAATAAGATAAAAAAGATAATCTGATTGGATGTCAAAACCGTATCAAATAATAAACAACAACGGAATTAAAGTTGTTACAGGAACAGCCGGGCAGGGTTTCGAACTGCAGGTTGTCCCTAATGCTACTGCTCTAACAACAGTGGGTATTGCCACAGGTACGATTGTTTTTGACAATACAACTCTACAAATATACAGATTCACGGGAAGCGCATGGCAATCCGGTGCAGGTTCTTCAGGCACAAGTGGCTCGAGTGGAACGTCTGGTTCTTCAGGAACTTCAGGCAGCTCTGGCACTTCAGGATCTTCAGGAACTGGTGGTTCTTCAGGCAGCTCGGGAACTTCGGGCAGCTCAGGATCATCGGGCAGCTCAGGATCCAGTGGCACACGAGGAACGTCCGGTTCTTCAGGAACGTCAGGTTCTTCAGGAACCAGCGGATCTTCAGGAACATCGGGTTCTTCAGGTAGCTCGGGAACATCAGGTTCATCAGGTAGCTCCGGGACATCGGGTTCTTCAGGGACATCGGGTTCCAGTGGAACATCAGGCAGTTCGGGAACTTCGGGTTCTAGCGGAACGTCAGGATCATCAGGAACGTCAGGGTCCAGTGGAACAAGCGGGTCTTCAGGTAGCTCAGGAACATCAGGTTCTTCAGGTTCTTCAGGGACATCGGGTTCATCGGGAACATCGGGGTCCAGTGGAACAAGCGGATCTAGTGGAACTTCAGGCAGCTCGGGTTCTTCAGGCAGTTCGGGCAGCTCAGGAACTAGTGGTAGTTCAGGATCTAGTGGCAGCTCGGGTTCTAGCGGAACAAGAGGAACGTCAGGATCCAGTGGAACATCTGGTTCTTCAGGAACATCGGGCAGCTCGGGAACTTCAGGATCTAGTGGTTCTTCAGGTACTTCGGGATCGTCAGGTACTTCGGGATCGTCAGGCACTTCAGGAAGTTCAGGAACTTCGGGTTCTAGTGGTTCTTCGGGAACATCAGGGTCATCAGGAACTTCAGGTAGTTCTGGAACATCGGGTTCTAGCGGAACATCCGGATCTTCAGGAAGTTCGGGTACATCAGGAAGTTCGGGGACTTCGGGTAGCTCAGGAACTTCTGGTTCTAGCGGAACTTCGGGTTCTTCAGGAACTTCAGGTTCAAGCGGTTCAAGCGGTAGTTCGGGATCATCAGGAACACGAGGAACTTCGGGATCGTCGGGCACAAGTGGATCATCAGGAACTTCAGGTGTTTCGGGTGTAAACGGAACAGACGGTACGTCAGGTTCTTCAGGATCTAGCGGCACAAGCGGCTCAAGCGGAACATCAGGGTCTTCAGGATCTAGCGGCGCAAGCGGAACATCAGGTTCGTCTGGAAGTTCAGGAACTTCGGGATCGTCGGGATCTTCAGGTACATCGGGCAGCTCAGGTTCTTCGGGCAGTTCGGGTTCTTCGGGCACACGAGGAACATCAGGATCTAGTGGATCTAGCGGCACATCAGGAACATCGGGTGTGTCAGGAGCATCAGGAACTAGTGGAACTTCAGGATCTTCAGGATCTTCAGGATCTTCAGGATCTTCAGGAACCAGCGGATCATCGGGTGCACCTGGAACTTCAGGATCTTCAGGAACGTCAGGCAGCTCAGGAACATCGGGATCTTCAGGCAGCTCAGGAACATCGGGTAGCTCAGGAACATCGGGTAGCTCAGGAACATCGGGTTCTAGCGGATCGTCGGGCACATCTGGAACAAGCGGTTCTTCAGGCAGTTCAGGAACATCGGGATCCAGTGGAACTTCAGGATCTTCGGGCACTTCAGGATCTAGCGGAACTTCAGGCAGCTCAGGAACTTCGGGTAGTTCAGGATCTTCAGGAAGCTCTGGATCTAGTGGTACTCGAGGAACATCGGGAAGTTCGGGCACATCAGGAAGTTCAGGTACTAGTGGATCATCAGGATCATCGGGAACATCGGGTTCGTCTGGAAGTTCGGGCACATCAGGAAGTTCGGGTACATCAGGCAGCTCGGGAACATCAGGCAGCTCGGGAACATCAGGCAGCTCGGGAACATCGGGATCATCAGGTACATCAGGCAGCTCGGGAACATCGGGATCATCAGGATCTTCAGGAACTTCGGGTAGCTCAGGTTCTAGCGGAACTTCGGGCACATCAGGAAGTTCGGGTACTTCAGGATCTAGCGGAACTTCGGGTAGCTCAGGTTCTAGCGGAACTTCGGGCACATCAGGAAGTTCGGGTACTTCAGGATCTAGCGGAACTTCGGGTTCTAGCGGAACAAGTGGTTCTTCAGGAAGTTCAGGAACTTCGGGCAACTCAGGAACTTCGGGTTCTTCAGGAACATCGGGTTCTTCAGGAACATCGGGTTCAAGTGGATCCAGCGGTAGTTCAGGATCTAGTGGAACAAGAGGAACATCAGGATCAAGCGGAACATCTGGCTCTAGCGGAACATCCGGAGTCTCAGGCGTAAACGGAACAGACGGTACATCTGGTAGTTCGGGAAGCTCGGGAACATCAGGATCTAGCGGTACTTCGGGATCATCGGGTTCTAGCGGTTCTTCAGGATCGTCAGGAACACGAGGAACATCGGGTTCTTCAGGAACATCGGGTTCCAGCGGAACATCAGGCAGCTCAGGAACTTCAGGTTCTAGCGGTTCATCAGGAACTTCGGGTTCTAGCGGAACATCCGGATCTTCAGGAACTTCGGGCAGCTCTGGAACTTCGGGTTCTAGCGGTTCATCAGGAACTTCGGGCAGCTCAGGAACTTCAGGATCTAGTGGAACTTCAGGATCTTCAGGAACTTCGGGCAGCTCAGGCAGCTCGGGAACTTCAGGAGCCACGGGTGCACCTGGAACATCAGGTAGCTCAGGGACTAGTGGCAGCTCAGGAACCAGCGGCAGCTCAGGAACTTCAGGTTCGTCAGGTTCGTCAGGAAGTTCAGGATCATCAGGCACAAGAGGAACTTCGGGATCATCAGGAACTTCAGGATCATCAGGAACTTCGGGCAGTTCAGGAACTTCGGGTTCTAGTGGATCGTCAGGAACTTCAGGATCATCAGGAACTTCGGGATCGTCAGGCACTTCGGGATCGTCAGGAGCCGCGGGTGCCCCAGGAACTTCGGGCAGCTCGGGCAGCTCAGGAACATCGGGTTCAAGTGGAACATCGGGTTCAAGTGG
>Ga0315901_10003354_pt1 | contig 20882 bp, 31 predicted proteins | sample LakEriMetagenome_10_FD_203761 | JGI IMG/M metagenome (GOLD analysis project Ga0315901, IMG submission 203761) | Freshwater fungal communities from buoy surface, Lake Erie, Ohio, United States - Buoy 2 MA116 | ecosystem: Environmental > Aquatic > Freshwater > Lake | place: USA: Lake Erie, Ohio... | reverse complement strand
TGCTAAACCTAAATACTCGGAACAAACTAAAACGGTTGCTTTTCGATGTCCATTGTCAAAAGTTGATGAACTTAAATTAGTTGTCAAGTCTAAACTTTCGGAGTGGTCGGTAAAATAGCAGCTAACGGCTGATAATTGGCGTAGTGCCAAACGAGAAGTAAAATTGAAATATAAAACTTGAAATTATGAAAAAATATTTGATTGAAAAACTAAAGGCATTACGCCAATTATTTGTTATGTGCTGGTGGTATTTTTTCTGTCCACACAAATGGAAGTTACACAGTAGTAATCGCTATAATGTGAAGCGAGGCAATGGAACAAAAGAAGGTGAAGTAACACTAACATTATTTGAATGTGAAATATGTGGCAAAGATAAATTAGTGCCGAGCGATAGGATGCACGAAAAAAATACCGCTTGCATATAACTATTGGATAGACGTAACAAATGTAATTCAAATATGAAACAACTAACTAAAAGTAAAACGATTAGATTTACCGAACCGCAAATGAGTAGTTTAGCTATTTTAGAATCTTATGGCGTAAATGTTAATCAATTCATAAGAATTGCAATTTCAGAAAAATTAAAAAAAGACTGGAAGAAAATTAAAAAGCCCAAAATAAAAAATGATTGTCATTTTTAAATTATTACTATATTTGCAATAATGAAAACTTTTGAGATATTATACTTTGATCCAATTGTTGAAAGACTAGAGGGGAAAAATTTCATTATAGTAATTTTTTGTAATTAATTTAACATATTTTAACATTTAATACATTGTATATTAAAATGATATTAGTATTTTTGCAGAAATGAAACAAATTGACGACGATTTAAAAGATTTTTTAATAAATCAAAAAAAAGTAACGCTAGGTTTTAGCACAGGTAAAGATTCTTTAGCCTGTGCGATAGTATGTAGAAATTTAGATGTTGAATACATCCCATTGTTCTTCTATCACGTCCCTGATTTGGAGTTCGTAAATGAAAATATTAGAATGTATGAGAAAGCACTTAATATATCAATCAAACAATTGCCTCATCCTTTGTTATACGATTCTTTAAGGCATCAAAATTTTCAACCGCCTAAAATGATAAAGTGGATGCCGCCATTTGCGAATATAACATTTGAAGATCTTATAGATATTTACCTTGCAGATATTGGAGATAAAAATAATTATTATGATGTAGTTGGTGCAAGAGCTAACGAATCATTTAACAGAAGAATGACATTCAGAAAATATGGGGCTATTAGAAGCGAAAAACAAAAAGTTTACCCTATTCACAACTGGTCCGCAAAAGATGTAAATAATTATATTAAAGAAAACAATATACCATTTAGTAATGATTACAACATTTGGAATCGCTCATTCGATGGTATAAGATATACTTTTCTTCATGGCTTAAAAAAAGATTACCCAAATGATTATAAAAAAATACAAGAATATTTCCCATTAATAGACATAGAATTATTTAGATATGAAAACAACAAAAAATACTTTACCAATTAACGACGAGCTTCCTGATTTAGAACTCCATTCATTAGAATTAGATAACTTTCAACTAGATGATGATGAAGAATTAAAGCAAGGCGAAATTGTAACTGCTTTAAATGATGAGATAAAATCAATCAAAAACAAAAATGATACATTTAAACAAGAAATCAATTGTGAAAATTATTTAATTTTAGTATTTTCAACAAAAGAAGACAAAGACGAGTTTAGTAAAAATGTTGGAATTACAGAACATACAATGGTAGACGGCTACCAATTCGCTAAATCACTTCAAGTAGAGCCACAAAAACCTAAATTCAAAATGAGAGCACCCATGAAAGTTGGAGATAGGAAATTATAAAAAAAACATTACCTTTGTAAGGTATAAACCAATTAAAAACTAAAAAAATGGCAGAAGGTGGATTCGGTGGTGGTAAAAGTCGCAAAGGTGCGGTAAGAAGTAAAAGCGGTAGATTTTTTCAAAAAAACACTACGCAAGCTAAAGCAATTAGAGCGGCTAGAAAATCACGTTAAAAATTAAGTCTAGTTGAAATATACTAGACTTTTTTCGGCTAATTACAGTTAATATGAGTAGGAAGGATATCTATAAAGATGGCGTTAAAACACAGTTTTCGTCAACCAATCAACCTGAAAACAAGGGGAGAAAAAAGAAATTAATATCTACAATTTGTGACGATTTAAGAAGTGAAGGTTTTGAAAATGCTAGTCCAGCGAACATTAAAAATTTATACGAACAATTTTTAAATCTAACAGAAGAAAAATTAAGGCAATTATTTGCTGATTCGGAGCAACCTATTTTAGTAAAAATTTTAGTTAAATCTATTTTATCAGATAGAGCGTATGAGGTTGTGGAAAGTATCATTGACAGAGCGCATGGAAAAGCAAGTCAAAACATTGACCACACAACAAAAGGCGAAGCAATAAAACAAGTATTTAAAATAGGAGATACGGAAATTGAACTCTGAAAAAGAGATACTATTTAACCCTTTCCCAAAACAATTAGAATTTTTAGAGGCAATTTTTTCTAAAAAATACAATTTAATTTTATATGGAGGCGCAATCAGGGGAGGCAAAACTTTTGCAGGATTAGGAGCTTTAATTTTATTATCTAAAATTTATCCAAAATCAAAATGGGCTATTGTTCGGGATAGCTTGCAAACATTAAAAAGAACAACTATTCCCTCATTTTTTAAGATTTGCCCTCAAAGTTTTATAAAGAAATACAACCAAGATACACAAGTAGTAACATTTTCTAATGATAGCCAAATAATTTTTTTAGGAGAAAATTTTGCTGATGATAAAGAATTAAATAGGTTTAAAGGATTAGAGTGTAACGGCTTTTTGTTTGAAGAAATTAACGAGTGCCAACAAAAAACATTTTACAAAGCAATTGAACGAGCTGGTTCCCATATTATAAAGAACCAGCCAAACCCTTTGATTTTAGCTACTTGCAACCCATCAAATGGATGGGTAAAAGAGTTAATTTACAATAAATGGAAACTAAATGATTTGCCAAGTAATTGGATTTACATACCATCAAAAATTACTGACAATCCATTTATTCCCGAGAGCTATTTAGAATCTCTAAAATCATTAACGCCTTATGAGTATGAAGTATTCGTTAATGGTAATTGGGACTTGCAGGAACGAACTGGAGCAGAATTTTACAAGTACTTTGATTTAGGCAAACACGTTAAGAAAATCATTTATAACCCCGATTTGCCGCTTCACATAAGTTGGGATGAGAATGTTAATCCATATTTGCCATGCGGTATATTCCAAATACAAGGAAATGAAATACGGCTTATAGATGAGATTTTGGGCATTAATCCTAGAAACACAATACATGACGTGTGCAATGAGTTTAAATTTAGATATAAAGACCACAACACAGGTTTATTCATATACGGAGATGCAACCTCTCAAAAGGATGATGTAAAGCAAGAAAAAGGATATAATTTCTTCAGGATAGTTGAAAATGAACTATCAATTTATAATCCAACAATACGAGTATCCCCATCAAATCCACCTGTTATAATTAGGGGTAATTTTATAAATAAAATTTTATATAATAATATTTTTGGTTTAGAGTTTTTAATTGATGTAAATTGTAAAACGGCAATAGCTGATTTTACAAACACAAAAGAAGCGGCAGACGGAACTAAAGATAAAACAAAAGTAAAAGATGCAAAGAGCGGAGTATCTTACCAAGAATATGGGCATTTATCCGACTTAACTGATTACATCATTTGCGAAGCATTTAAAGAAGAGTTCAGTAGATACCAACATGGCGATGTAATTAGAGGATTTCAAATCGGAAAGAATCCATTTAATACAAAACATAAAATGTAACAAAAAAACTTTATAAAATATAAATAAAGTAAATTTACAACATGGGTAGATTACTACGTTTAAAGGATTACGATAGAGCCATACAAAGTGATAATTTAGACCAAATTGTTAGCTCTAATTATAACCTATTGATTGATGTTGAGCAAGCGGCACAGCTTACAATGACAGGGCATTTGTCGCAACGCTATAAAGTTGCTGAAATATTTAATGGAATAAGTACTTATAATTCAGCAGTTATTTATTATGGTAAAAATTTAGTTGAGTACACAGAAACCGCATTCAGCGCATCAAGTAGCTACTCAATTGGAAATAGAGTTGTTCAAAATAGTAAAATATATTCAGCAAATACAACCATAACGCCTGCTGCATTTAACGCGGCACAATGGACATTAATTTGTGATGATAAATTATTATTTTATATAACGCTTCCTTATCCCGAATATCTAAACGATACTATTTATGATGTAGGAGCTTACGTTTGGTTTGAGAATAAAGTTTATCAAAACAAAATAAAATGTACTGGAATAATACCAAGTAATTTAGCATACTGGACATTTGATTCAAACCATTCAGTAACCAATGTATTACCAACTGATGCAACCAAATGGACTCAAGGCGATAACAGAAACCAAGAGATAGTTCAATACTTATTGGATATTACTTTATATAATTTGCATTGCAGAATAAATCCACGAAATGTGCCTGACTTACGAAAAGAAAGGTTTGATGGAAATGAACCACAACAAAGAGGTGGCGCAATAGGATGGTTAAAGAATGTTTCGGCTGGTAAGATATTTGCAAGTTTGCCTGAAATTAATCCTGAACAAGGTTTATCAATCAATTGGGGAAACGCAAACGGAAACAACATAGCAACTGTTAATACATATTAAATGAAAATATTTGGCATAGAACTTGGATTTGATGTTGTTAATGCAACAAAGCAAACAATTCCAGCGCAGAATTTATATGATGTTCCTGAAAAAGTAACTCGTCAAATATATAGAATAGCACAAGACATTGGACTGTGGCGAGAAGCTTTAAGAGTAGCTGAAAGCATTACTAATCCTAATAGATACAACTTATTAAGAACTTATAATGATGTAATTTTAGACGCTCATGTTAATACTTGTATTCAACAAAGAAAGAATTTGACACTGTGCAGAGAATTTGTAGCGTTAAATAAAAACGGAGAAGAAAATGAAGAATTAACTAAAATATTAAAATCAAAATGGTTTAGAACATTCATAAATTTATCCTTAGATTCAATGTTTTGGGGATATTCACTCATCCAATTTGATAATTTAGTTAATAATGATTTTAAATATATTCGCTTAGTACCTCGTCAATTTGTTAAGCCTGAATTTCAAATAGTAACAAAAAATTATGCAGATTTAAGCGGAATAAATTATATGGAACGTCCTTATAGTGATTTCTGTATAGGCGTTGGCGAAGAGTTTGATTTGGGCTTACTAAATAAAATAGCTCCTTATGCTATTTGGAAAAAGAACGCATTTGGAGCTTGGGCGCAATATCAAGAAATATTTGGCAGTCCTATAAGAATAGGCAAGACAAGTAAACGTGATAGAAACAGCATTGAAAACATGGAAACCATGCTAAAAAACATGGGGCAAAGCTCATGGGGACGATTTGATACCGACGATATGATTGAATTATTAGAAGCAAATAAAACAGATGCTCACAGCGTGTTTAGTGAGTTAATCAAAACTTGTAATGATGAAATATCAAAAATAATATTAGGGCAAACAAGCACAACTAGCGAAAAGTCTTTTGTAGGTAGTGCAAACGTACATGAGAGGATTTTAGAATCATACGGAGAGAATGACGAGTATTTTATTGAAAATGTATTGAATAATCAATTAATTCCAATGCTTGAAAATTTAGGTATTAAATTTAATGGGGCGTACATTGAAGCAAAACAAGACGATGAATTATCTTTGATAGAGCGTTCTAAGATTGATTTGGAATTACTTAAAACTTACAATATACCAACTGATTATATTGAAAAAACTTACGGAACGCCAGTTGAGGAAAGAGATAATACAGAAAGCAATAATATTAATAAAGTAAAAAATTCAATTGAAAGTTACTATAAATGAGATGCAATTTCTGTGAAATAAATAATAAAGTTGACGAAGTTGTATTGTTTACCGATGCTTATAGAGATGACTTTTTATTAAAAGTAAAAGAAAATATTATTACTGTTGAAAATTTAGATGAATATATTTATTATAAAAGTGCAGAAAAATTATTTGAAGGCGTTGAATTAGGGTATGAAAAAAAAATAACAGAAACTCAAGTTTATTCATCTGAAAATGATTTATTAAAAAGTTTTAGAGATAATGTTTATATTTTTGCAGCAGCTAAACAATATCAATTGGTAAGAGAATTAAAAAGTGTAAAGGTTGAAGAATGGAATAATAAATCAAAAGTAATTTTTGATAATTATTATAAAAACTACTTTACAGCTGAATACGATGCGGCTATACAGCAAGGCAAATCGGCTAAAGAATGGGTTGAGTTAGAAAAATGGGCAAAGGAATAGTACAAGAAAAGTTTTTAAGGTATCGAACTAAAGGGGATGCAAGGGTTAGAGAAAGTCATGCTTTGTTAAATTTTGTTACAAAGAAAGTAACTGATTCTTTTTGGAACGAGTATATGCCTCCAAATGGTTGGTATTGCAGATGTAGGGTAGAAAAAATGCAATCAAGTGGAATAACGTCAACAAATACAATAGGGTTAAATTTACATAAAACAGTTCCTGATATTTGGAGATTCAATGCAGCAAAAGAAAAAATAATATTTAGCAAAAAGCATCCATATTTTAAAGTGTCAAAAAAAGATTGGGAATTAGCAAAAAAGAATTTTAATTTACTAAAACCGTAATGGCAGGATTTAACGAAGCTCGCAAATTAACTAAACTACAAAAAGATATGTATGTAGGTGTTAATGCTATGCGGACTGAGATAAAAGAAAAAGCATTATCATTTTATAAAAATTCTTTTAAAAACCAAGGCTTTACTGATGTAGCATTACAACCTTGGAAACCATTAAAAAGAGCTAGGGTAAGAGAGAAAGGTAAAAGAGGTAGACAAAGTTCTAAGATATTAGTAAAATCTGGAAGGTTAAGAGATTCATTAAAAGTGAGGATGCGAAGCAATAAAGAAGAAGCGGTTATAACTATTTTTAGTAAAGTTAAATACGCTAATATTCACAATGAGGGGCTTATGGGGCTTGCTTTTGGTAAATATCCATTTAGGATGCCTAAACGTCAATTTGTAGGATATAGCACGAAATTAGATAACCGACTAACAAATATATTTAGAAAAAAAATAAAAACAATTTTTAATAAGCAGTGAATTTAACAAAAGATTTATATTCAGAAATACGAACAAAATTAGAATCAATTACTGATTTTAAATATGTTCGTATGTGGAATAATCAATTTGACAGAGAGAATGTAAATGAAGCATTCCAATATCCTTGCGCTTTCATTGAGTTTGAAGACGTTGAAACAACTGATTTGCTAAATAATATACAACATTTTGAAGTTACTGTATTAATACATATTGGATTTGAAAGTTACTTAACAGAGGACTTAACTATATTTGATTTAAAACAAAAGGTGTACGAAGCATTAGGAAACTTCACTTCTGCAACTGGTTTTTTTATAAAATTCAAATGGATTTCAGATAGGCAAAATTTTGACCATGATAATACTCAAGAGTTTATAATGACCTTCAAAGCAACAGGAAAGGAATTTTCTATTGATAGGAAAAATCCATCAATAACAGGATATATTACAGATATTACAATTAATCAAACATTTGACTAAATGGCAAGAAGCGTAGATACTATATTAGCATCAATGGATGCAGAACAAGCAAGTAATACTAATTTAAGTTCATTAAATAGTACTTCACAAACTGCTATATTTAAGAATTGGAAATATATTACAGCGGTTGTATCTAATTATATTGAGCAACTTTGGGATTTGTATAAAAAAGATTTAGAAGATATTGTATCTACGGCTGCCGTTGGAACAGCCCAATGGTATAAAGATAGAGTGTTAAAGTTTCAATACTCCGCATCTATTCCGCAAGTGGTGGCGGTTAATACCTCTGATTTTTCAATCAATTATCCAATAATTGATCCTACATTAAGAATTATTACAAGGTGTTCAGTTATAACAAGCGGACAGCGAGCGGTATCTGTTAAGGTTGCAAAGTCAGAGCCACCAGTTGCATTAAGCGCACCCGAATTAACATCATTGAATGGTTACTTAAATAAAATATCATTCGCTGGCGTTAGCTATTTAGCAACGTCTTTGAATAGTGATAAAATATATTTAAAAGGGACTATTTACTATGATGGGCAATATCAAAGCGTTATCTCTGCAAATGTTATTGCGGCTATTAACGCATATTTAGCAAATATACCGTTTAATGGAAGTTTCAAATTAACATCATTAGTAGATTCATTACAAAGTGTTGTTGGTTTTAACGATGTGTTAATTGATGATGTAGCAATAAGAGCCGATGCAACGGCATTTGGAAGCAAAACATATTTAGTTCAAGCAAAAACTACAATCATGTCATTTTATCCATTAACAGCTGGGTATGTAACACAGGAAACAACAAGTGGCGAAACTTTTACTGATAAACTAACTTTTATCCCTCAATAAATGAGCATTTACGCTATAAATACTGATTACATAGGGGAACAATTAAGCCCCGAAGAATATAGAGGAATAAAAAACCAATCGTGGCTAAAAGTTATTTTAAAAGGGTTAAGCAAATTATTTAATATTAATTTCTTAGGATACAAAACAGGGGATTCAGCATCAAACTATAATTCAGGAACTACTTACACTTTTCAACAAAGGGTAAAGCATACAGATAAAGGAATTTATGAATTAATAGTTACAAGCTCATTAAACAACCCTCCAACAGACACGAGTAAATGGCTTAAACTAAATGAATTTTTTATAGGAACGGACGAAAGAATAAAATATAATTCTCAGATAGTTTTATTTGAATATTCTTTAAACAATTATTTCTCAACTAGCGGAATTTATATAACAAATAATTTTGTTGAATCTGATAATAATTTTGTGATGGATACAACGAGCGATGGTTCTTCTTATTTTTCTTATAGCAACGACACGCAAATAGATTATATGGATTATACAGCTACTTACAACACTAACACAAATGATTTTACTATAAATGTGCCAACTGCTTTTTATAATTCATTAGGGACTTATAAAGAGCAATTAATAAGGTCTTTTGCTGATAAATATAATTTAATTGGAATGAAATACAACGTAACAAATTACTAACTATGAAAAATATAGACATAACACAAATAATTAGCCCAACATCAAAGCAACCATTTACGGCTAATTCACTAAAATTCTTACAAGATTATAATGCTGAAAACTTAGCGTCTGTAATAAAATCAATTATTACAACTAATTTAGGTTCATATTCATTAACTGTACCTTATGTGATTAGCGGATGTGTTGTTACTGATTCAGGTAAGGACGTAACAGCTGGAGAAATATTTTATGGAGGTAAATATTATGCTACTACAGCGGTTAATGGAACGACAAATGTTGCTCGTTTTATTTTGACTAAAACACAGGATGGCGTTGCTGACCCTTTAACATTTACAGATGGGTCTTTTAAAAACGTCCATGATATATTTACTTATGTTGCTACGGACGTTGCAAGTGGTGGAGATTTTACAAGTGCTAATTTAGTTAGTGTTTATGGCACAAAAATATTTTCTAATCTGTATAGTGGAGCTTCTTTTACGGTAAATAACGGAGGCGGTTATGATAATTTTACGTCTATGACTTATACCACTCCTAATGACGGGGTTACTAGAAACTACATTATAGAATACAAAGGATATGCAACCACCTCAAATGGTAATGTGGATTCTTCTTGTCAATTAAGAATTTATAACACTACTGATTCAGCAACATTAGATGAGTCTTCTGTTGGTAAAGCTAATTTTGGAGCAGCATCAGAAGTTGTTGTAATACCTATTTATATGTCAACAGGAGTAATTACATTAGCGCCAAATAAAACTATTTTAATACAGGGTGGGTTATCATCATCTTCAATATCATTTACATTTAACAGAATGTCAATTACTGAGTTTAAATAAAGTAACCTTTTCTTTCCTAATATAACCTTTTACATAGGTGGTTATTTTAATGATAAACCCATCGTTATTTGATGGGTTTTCTCTACCGTAAACATCATAATATTTAATATCCTTTACGATTAGGTTTAATCCATTTTCTTTTATTCCAGTAATTATAGTAGTGTCAATTGGTTGCTTTGGAATACGAATATAAAAAGGCTTATAACCTCCAACGGTGTTATTTGAATAAATACGAGCTTTTCCATTACCCATAATTGGAAGTATTTTTACCTTAACAATATTAGTATCGTTAAGAAAATCTCCAAATATATTATAACAAACTTGTAAATATGTAGATGTCCATAATTGCATTACAGCCATTCCACTACCACTATAATTTTTTTCACGTTTAAATTTAATAGTTATACTATCATTTACGGAAACAGTATCTGTTACTGATAATACTTTAACATAATCGGATTGAGCATTACATAAGTTGCTTATTAATGCTAGTGCTATTGTTATTTTTTTCATATTAGTTATCATTTTTAATATATTCGTTTAATTCATTTATTGCAATTCTAAGTTTATCCTTAAATTCATTAGGATTGCAGTATATAGGACGTGAGTAGTATATATTCTTTTTTTCTTCAATTATAACACTAACCAAATGGGATGATGGCTCGTTTTTACCTAGAAATTTTCTGTATACCGTCATTTGAATTTAATATTTTCTACTATAAATTTCTTTATCTCGGAAAAGTCCATATACTTATGGTTTGGAACTTTCGGAAGGATTTGATAATAAATTTCAAGAATGTTTTTTGCAACATGGGACTCCAAATTGTCTTTGTTTACACAATCATTCAGAAAGCCTTCTTTAGCATAGCCACTTATCCGAGTAGTTACCTTCATTGCTAAATCTTGTTTTTTCTTTAATAAAACAATGATGCTTTTTTCTGCCATTTTAAGTTTTTGTTACAAATGCAAATATATAATTTTTTATCTAATTATTTTTGTAATATCGAAAATTTCAAGTACATAACAAATGTTAGTGAAGAAGAAGGCGTAATGCTTTTGTATTCTCAAATAGGCAATTCTATTGATAAAAATGGAAATATAAGTTATGGAATTTCGGGAAACGCTTTTGCAAATGAAATATTGTATTTGCAAGATAAATGTAAATCAATATCAGTTAGAATTAACTCTATTGGAGGATCTGTTTTAGAAGGGTATTCAATTGTGAGTGCTATTTTAAAATCAAAAGTACCTTGTAATACTTATATAGATGGTTTAGCGGCTAGCATTAGCGGTGTTATCGCAATGGCTGGCAAGAAATGCTACATGATGGATTATGGTACTTTAATGCTTCACAACCCATCAGGAGTGGAGGATAAAGAAGTTTTAGGATTGGTAAAAAATACATTGGTAACTATTTTGCAAAATAGAACAGATTTAGATTCTGACAATATTAATACAATGATGGACAGCGAAACATGGTTGTCCGCAAATGAATGTTTATCAAGAGGAATGATTGATTCAATTGTTTCAAGCGGAAAAAAAATAAAAATGCCAACAAATAATTTAGAAGAAATGGCATTTTGTTACAATCAATTAATAAACCCAAAAAATGAAATAATGGAAGATAAAAACGCAGAGCTAATTAAGTCAAAAGACGCTGAAATAGCCGAATTGAACTCAAAGTTAGAGGCTCTTAAAAAAGAAATTTCCGACAAATTGGAAAGCGAAAAATTAGAAAAAGCAACTGAATTGGTTAATAAATTTAATGTAATTGAAGATAAAGATTCATTAATTGAATTAGCTAAAAACAATTACGATACAGTTGAGAAATTGTTATCAAAAGTAGGAACGGTAATGAATGCAGTAAAAGTATTTGATGCTGCAAATGTAATTGAAGAAGAAGAAGAAGAATCTTATTCTGAATTAGAAAAAAACAATCCTAAAAAATTACAGGATATGTATGTAAATGAGCCTGAAAAATTCAAAGAATTATTAAACAAACACTTAAAAATAAAATAATATGCCAGTAAAACATCCATTTGGACCAGCGACAGTTTCAGCATTATCTGCAACGGGAGCGCAAGCAATCACAATTAACGACAATGTTACTTATATAGATGGTACAACCACTATTGCAACTGGTAACAGAACTATTAACTTAACTATCCCAGCAACTAGCGCAATAGCAGTAGGAGCACGTATTTTTATAGCATCTCGTACAACAGGTACAGAAACTACAATTGCAGGAACTGGTATTACAATGCCAACTATTACAGGCGTTGCAGGTAAAACTAAAGTAACTGAATTATTCTATAACGGAACGAACTTTATAGCTACATCAGCAGGTTATCAAATTGACTAATAAATAATAATTAACTAAAAACTAAAATAAAATGGCACTACCTAAAGAGCTATGGCTCGAAACAATACAAGAACAATTATTTAAAAGTGATGAATTTTTAAATACAGTTGGTTTAGACCACTCAACATATGTAAGTAATACAACTGTTCATATTCCGCAAGCAGGTTCAAACCCTACAATTAGTAAAAACTTATCTGTATTTCCAGCTCCTATCGGAACTCGTACGGATGCTGATTTAACTTACAATGTAGACTTATATTACTCTCAACCAATTCGTGTTGGTAAAGATGAAACTCAATATTTGTCTTATGACAAACGCGCAAGCGTATTAAGTTCACATTTGAAGAAAATGCGTAATGTTATTGGAAACAATACTCTATACAAATGGGCTGCAGGTGGAGCTGCTAACATCGTAAGAACTTCGGGAGCAGTATCAGGAGCTGCATTAGCACCTGGAGCAACAGGAACTCGTAAAATTCCAGTTTTAGCTGATTTCTATAATGCTTCTGCTATATTAGATGCCCAAGATTTAAACCCAGCGGATATGCGCTATGCTTTAATTCCTTCTTCATTATATTGGCAAATTATTTCGGATACCAACATTTCTAAAAATTTAGAATGGGGTTCTAGTCCAGTTGCACCAACTGGTAAAGTGCCAATGCTTGTTGGTATTACATTGCTTCGTAGAAGTTCAGGAGTTGTTTATGACAATGCTGGAACGCCAGTAATTAAAACAGTAAATGATGAAGGTGTACCAACTGCAACTGCAACAAGTGATAACTTATCAATTCAAATTTACTCTGAATCGTATGTTACCAAAGCAATTGGAGCAACTGAGGTATATACTTTAGAAAAAGACCCTACTTACTATGGAGATGTATTAAGCATTACAGTAGCTCATGGAGCTTCTAAAATGAGAACAAACGGAGAGGGTATCGTTTCTATCGTTCAAACTACTTAATTAAATAAATTTAAAAACAAGTGTATTGAAATAATATACACTTGTTTTAACATTTTAAAAATAAATAAATGGCAAACGATGTTGTATTCGTAAAGAAACAAGGCGGCTTGGGACGCCCACTAACAGGTTCAGACCATATATCGGGACTTTTATTTTATTCAGACGCAACTTTACCAACTGGTTTTAACTCTTCAAATAGAGTTAAACAAGTATTTTCAATTCAAGATGCAGAGGCTTTAGGAATAACTAACACAGGGCTTGGAGCAACATCTTCAACATCTACGTATTTAGTTACTAATAAAGGAACAGCAGGGGAAACGGTTACTGTATCTGTTATATCTGTAAATGGTACATTAACATTATGTAGCTATGTATTAACCGCTGCGGATATTGTTACCACTACTACTTCGGCTTTAGCGGTTTCAACAGCAATCAATGCGCTTACTTACTTGCATGGATTTTCAGCATCTCCTTCAACGGCTACAATAACAATTACAGCTCCAAAGAGAGAAGGTATTTACTTAAATACAGGAACGCCTTACTCATATACAGTAACAGGAACAACAACAACATGGGCAGCGACAATTACTCAAAATGTGGTTGTAGGTATACCATCTGACATTGATGTTTTATATTACCATGTAAAAGAATATTTTAGAATACAACCAAAAGGAAATTTATACATAGGTATCTACGCTTCTGCGGACGTTGGAACATTTGCAAATGTTACTGATATGCAAAATTTCGCTGCTGGTAAACTTAGACAAGTTGGAGTTTGGCAAAAGTCAACAAACTTTGCAACCAGTCAGGTTACAGCATTACAAACGGTAGTAAATACAAATGCAACTAATAACAAGCCTTTAGAAATAATTTATCAAGGTAAATTTACAACCTCAGTAACATTGGCATCATTAGCTGATTTAACACTATTAACAGCTCCAAACGTGAGCGTAGTGTTTGGACAAGATGGAGCAAATGAAGGATATAAACTTTGGCTTGCAAATGCTTTATCAATTGGATGCGTAGGAACTACTTTAGGAGCGGTATCTTTAGCAAAAGTAAATGAATCAATCTCATGGGTAGATAATTTTAATATGTCCGATGTGGAGTTTGATACATTAATGTATTGTAATGGTTCTTTTTATTCAGCGCAATCTGATGGGCAAATCGACCAATTAAGAGTTTTAGGATATATTGCTTTAAAGAAATTTGTTGATTTTGAAGGGTCTTATTTTAATGCTCCAAAAACAGCAATAGCAAGTAATAACGATTATGCAACCATACAAGCTAATCGAGTATATAACAAAATAAGAAGGCAGTTAAGAATTGCTTTATTACCTCAATTATCAAGGGCTTTAGACTTCAATTCGGATGGTTCTTTAAAAGAAAGCGATATTAGTTACTTTGAATCATTGTGCAATTTGTCTTTATCTCAAATGCAAAGAGATACGGAAATTTCTCAATTTTCAGTTGTTATCGACCCATCTCAAGACGCTTTGTCAACATCAAATTTAGTTATTTCTGTATCGGTTATCCCAGTTGGTGTTTCTGATACTATAACCGTAAATGTAGGATTCACACTTTCAATATAAAAACATGGCAATAGTAATACCACCACTAATTAACGGAAGGTCATATAGCTTTTCTGATATTCAAATCAATATTTTAGGACTTCAAATTAATGGAGTAACCGATATTGATTATGATTTAAAACAAAACATGGAAAATATTTATGGAGCTGGAAGTGATCCAGTTTCAAGAGGTTACGGAAGGTTTGAACCAACTGCAAAAATTACTTTACTAATGGAGGAGATTGAAAATATAACAGCGATTGCTCCACAAGGTAGACTTCAAGCTATTCCTGAATTTGATATTATAGTAATTTACTTAGATGCTTCTTTAATTACTCGTAAACATACTTTAAAATTTTGTAGGTTTATGAATAACCCAAGAAAATCAAGCACTGGGGACACTTCAATTAAATGCGAGCTTGAATTAATAGTGGGCAATATATTGTATGTTTAATATTTTTTTTATATTTGTAAAAAAATAAAAACATGGAAAAAGAAATATCATTACTAGAAGAATTAAAAGCAAAGTACGGAAAGGTTTACACGTTAGAAGTGCCCTTAGATGAGGATGATGTTAATAAAAAAGCTATCATATATCTAAGAAAGCCCGATAAGACAACAAGAGCAATGGTTTCAAAATTAGCTTCTTCGGGTAAATATGATGCTGCCGTAGAAGCAACCTTAAAGAATCTTTATGTAGGAGGAGATAAATTGGAATTAATTCTGCAAAATGACGATGCAATGGCTTCTTGCGATGAAACTATTGTTGAATTATTAAATGTTCAAAAAGCTACGTTAAAAAAAAATTAGAATTTTATAATGAATTATTGCAAAATGATGAGATAGCACAGAACAACGCATTAATTTCATATTACTATCAAATTAACCCAAACCAACTTAGCGACACACAATGGTCAAAGAAAGTAGCTGAGATGTTTTGGGTTTTGAATTATAATGGAGAATTGACTAAAAAAAAATAAGTGGGTAAAAATTTAGGATATACTTTAAATTTAAAAAATAATTTTTCCAAAACAATGGATAGTGCTTATAATAGCACTAAAAAGATGGATAATGGAATGAACGGTTTAAGTTCCAAGTTGGCTGGGATAGGAGCATCAATTGGTATTGCTAGTCTTGGAAAACAAATGATTGAAACTGGTTCTCGATTTGATAGTTATAAAACACAATTAAAAACATTGCTAGGCTCTCAAACTGCTGCCTCTGCTGCTTTTAATGATATTAAAAAAGATGCTGCTTCAACCCCATTTGATGTTGAAAGTTTGGTAAAAGCAAATTCCATGTTAATTAGTTCAGGAGTTACCGCTAGCGGTGCTCGTAACATGGTTATGGGATTAGGTAATGCTATTGCAGCAACAGGCGGAGGGAGTGATGAACTGTCAAGAATGGCGGTTAATTTACAGCAAATTAAAACTTTAGGCAAAGCAAGCGCAATGGACGTGAAGCAATTTGCATTTGCTGGCATACCAATTTATCAAATGTTGAGCAAAACAATGGGTATATCCACTACTAAATTAAAGGAAATGGATATTACTTACGAACAGTTAGAGGCATCTTTCACAAAGGCTGCCAGTGCTGGTGGAATGTTTGCAAATGGATTAAAAAATCAATCCAACACAGTAGGTGGAGCGTTGAGTAATTTGGGAGATAAATGGTCGGAAACATTGGTAGGTTTTTACGAAAGATTAAAGCCAGTCATAAGTAGTGGTATAGCTATGCTTTCCAGTCTACTAGATTGGGCATCTCGAAATAAAGATACTTTATTATTTGTAGGAAAATTAGTTCTCGGGTTAGTTGCTGTTGGGGCTGCGTGGAGTGCTTTATCATCTATTATCGCACTATCTAGCGCAGTTATGGCTGCAAATCCTATATTATTAATAATTAGCGGTGTTGTAGCTTTAACGGTAGCTGTTAATCAGTTAGCTGGTGCTTATGAAAGAGAAAAAAGAGCAAAGCAGGAAGCGTTGCAGTCTTCAACGGTAGATGGTTACTCTAAAGAAGAAAAAGTAGTTAATGGATTAATTGAAAAATATCAAAAATTAAAAAACGAAAAAACAGGTAAATTATATACAAGCGAGGAGGCTAAAAATTTAGCAATAAATAATGAACTAACTAAACAATCAGAAGATTTAGCTTTTTACAAAAGAGAATTTAAAAATGCGCAAGATATTCCTACCAAACAACTGTATTTAGAAATGCTTAGTGATGTTTCGGGTAGGGTTGAATTTTTAAAAAGAAGCAGATTAAAAGATATTGGTACTGGTGGCGGTACTGGCGAAGCAGGAGTAACACCTAAAGCCGCAACGGGATTAAATTCAGGAGTAAACATAAGTGCAGCAAGACCGCAAAATTTAACTTTTAATATTCAGAAATTAGTTGAGAATTTGAATTTAACATCTCAAAACTTAACAGAGGGAGCTAGCAAGATAAGGGAAGAAGTAACTAAAATATTTTTTGAAATGGTAAACGATGTAAATTTAATTGCTAGATAATGCCTGAGAAAATATCATTAAATAACGAAAACAATCCACTAGATAATTCTAAGTCAATCGAGAAAGCGTATGTATTGAATAGAGGATTAAACCCTATAAGTCAAATTCAAACAATATCTAAAGGCGTTGCATTAGGAGCTATAAAGCCGTTATTTTACAGGATTGATAGGGATAAGGCTAAAAGTGAAAATTTAGATTACGAAGATTACTATGAAGTAACAAGCAATTTAACAGGCAAGGCGGTTTATGATGCTATTATATTTAAAGACCCAAATAACAACGATACTAACACTATAACAGAAAAGGATTTAAAAATAGGAGTTGCATTAATAAGCGCATCGCAAGAAAAAAACATAGTAAAAACGCAAGTAATAGGACGTGAAGGTACTGTTAATACATACGTTAATAAAGGTAATTGGAATATAACAATAAAGGGAGTTGTTGTAAACCCATTGGCAAATAAAAGACCAAGTGAGGATTTAATAAAACTAGATACATTTGCTGGGTATAGTACTCAACTAACAGTTATATCTAATTTCTTACTTGATTTAGATGTTAAAACTATAATTATAGAAAATGTGAGTTATGAACAAAGAGAGGGCATGAGGAATGTTTACGACTATACATTAACTTGCTTTTCAGAAATACCTTTTGTAATACAATCAAACAATGCTTAAAATGGTTAATAAAATAACCGTTAATGAGGGTAAGGCAAATGAACTTATTATAAATGTAGTTAATTCAATTACAATTAATAGTACTTATGATAAATTCACAGATACAGCCGAAATATTATTTCCTGAAAACATAAATTTTAATGGTAAAAATATATTCACAGGAAGGGATGCTTTAATTAAAAGGAATGATTCAATTAAAATAGAACTTGGATATGATACTTTAAAGCCTATTTTCAAAGGATACATTACAAAAGTAGGTTCTTCAAATCCTATTAAAATAGAGTGTGAAGACCAAATGTTTTTATTAAAAAAAGTAATTGTTACACACCCCGACCCTAGCGATGTTAAGGTTATAACAAAGTCAAAAACTGGACGTGCTTTAAAGAAGCCTATAAATATTACCGAGCCTATTTTATTGAGCCAATTACTCGATCATATAATACCCGATGAAATTAATTATAAAATAATTGTAAGCAATTCAACAGGAAGCGGAACAACTGATGATGTTAATCTAGGTAGTTTTGTAGCAACAAAAGTTAGTGTAACAGAAATTTTAAACACGTTAAAAGATGTTTACGGATTGTATTCATATTTTAAAGATGATGTATTATTTGTTGGATTACCAAATGACGCTTCGGATAGTAAAACAGAAAATTTTACATTTGAAGAAAATATTATTGATGGTACTACGTTGGAATACCAACAAGCAGATGATATTCATACTAAAGTCGTTGCTATTAGCATGAATGAAGACAATACGAAAAAACAAATAGAGGTTGGGGATAAGGATGGATCGCAAAGGACTTATTACACTTACAATGCGAATGAAGAAGAGTTGAAAATATTTGCAAATGCAAAATTAAATGAGGTAAAGTATACAGGATATTTTGGAAAGTTTAAAACATTTGGAGAGCCTTATGTAAGGCATGGGGACATTGCAAAAATAACAAGTAAAAAATTTTCTGAACAAGATGGGTTTTATCAAATTGTTGGAGTGCAATATAATTGGGATACAAGCGAAGGCTATACGAGGGATATTGATATTGGACAATTTTTAGGCAAGAGTTTATCATGAACGATTTACAAATTATAAAACAATCTATATTAAAAATCACAAAACAAGATGATATTTATTCGCTTGTTTGCGTTGTTAGTGATATTGATTTGGATAATTATACTTGTATTTGTAAACCAGTTAATGGGAGTGCAACGCTTGTAAATGTTCGATTAATGGCTAGTAATAGTACAGGCTTTAAGGTTATACCAAAAGATGGCAGCGAGGTATTAGTAACATTAATCAATCAAAGCACTGGCTATGTGGCTATGTGCAGCGAGATAGATTTAATAGAATTAAACGGAGATAATGAAGATGGTTTAGTAAAAGTAAATGACTTGGTTACTAAATTAAATAATTTAGAAAATTTGGTAAATAATATCTTAAATACTTTAAAAAGCACTTCAATACCATTAGCACCTAGCGGAACGTATCCATTTGCTCCGTTATACACAGCTTTAACAACTATAACCCCAATAACCCAAAAAACAGATTTAGAAAACACGAAAGTTAAACATGGCAGCAGTTAAAGATATAATACTTGAAAATAAAGACTTATTTATAAAGGATGGCGATTTTGTTGTGGACTTTAGTAGCTTTCAACATAGTCAAGTAATTATAAATTCATCAATAGGGGCGTTTAAACAGTCCCCTTTGTGTGGCGTTGGAGTTAATAGTTACATAGCTTCAAGCGGTCAATCACAGGCTTTAAAAACTCAAATTATAACACAATTACAAGCGGATGGATTTACTGATATTGATGTCATAGTAAATGATATTGAGAAATTAGAAATATCTATCTCGGGAAACATTTATGAATAGCTACACAATAAAATATGGAGAATCAATTTTTGATGTATCTACAAAAATTTATGGAAACATAAACAATGTATTTGATTTAATTTTATTGAATCCAATTTTAGATAATGTAAATAATACTAACATAACTGGATTAACAATTAATTATGTTGATATACCACAAAGTAGATTTATAACAAAAACAAATGAAATTTTCAAACCTCAAAAAAGTGTAACAATTAAAGAGAACCAAAGTATTTTTGATGTAAGTTTACAAATTTATGGGAATATTGAACAAGTCTTTGATATTGTAAATAATAGCGAGATTGACAATATAAATGAAACTGAAATAAAAGGAATTACTTACAAATACGACTATAATAACACAAAATTTGTAAATTATTTTAGTAGTAAAAAAGTAGTAATTACTACATTAAGAAAAGTAACTACGGAAGGAATAATTGATGGTAATTTTGTTTGGGATGGAACTTATATCATTTGGGATGGCTCTAATTCATTAGTTTATTAAAAAATGGCAAATAAAAAAATAAGTGAATTTCCTAATATAACCACACCTGTATCTACCGACAAATATTTGGTAGAACAATTAGATGGGACTTACAAACATATTAATTATGATGATTTAGCGACAACTGGCTCATCATCATCAGACTTTAGTAGTGCGAAGCTTGTTGGTAATTGGTGGAGCCCGCCTGGTAATCAAGTTGCCGCAACTAATAATAACTATTCAACATTAAAAAGTTGGTATCATCCATTTCCAGTTGGAAGTGGTTTTACAACCTCACAACTTCAATTTTATATAGCAACATTACAAGTTGGGGGATTTGTAAGATTTTCTCTTTATAGAGATAGTGGAAGTTTAACCGTTGGTA
>Ga0315901_10003353_pt1 | contig 20886 bp, 24 predicted proteins | sample LakEriMetagenome_10_FD_203761 | JGI IMG/M metagenome (GOLD analysis project Ga0315901, IMG submission 203761) | Freshwater fungal communities from buoy surface, Lake Erie, Ohio, United States - Buoy 2 MA116 | ecosystem: Environmental > Aquatic > Freshwater > Lake | place: USA: Lake Erie, Ohio... | reverse complement strand
TAATAGTGTCTGAAATATCTTCTATATCAGGTTCAGGATCGATAGGTGTTTCTGGAGAAGGAATTTCGGGCTCACATATTTCTTTCAAAAACTGAGTTAAGTCGTTTTTTGTGAAAAGCGATTCCCCCGTTTCAGGATTAATTGGAATATCAGGCTCACAAAAAACCTCATCAGCGATTTCAAATACATTGTTATATTCTTCCTTTTCGTCGTTTAGAAGATTCTCTAACTTTTTTAAAAGATCATCCTCATCTATATAAGTTCCTTTCTTTTCGCAGCTCTTTACCTTTTTAGATTTTATTCTGTCTCTTAGTCTTTGAAGTATTTTGGAGAGGTTGACCTTAGGAGGAGCTATATGAAAAAACAAGGGCTTACCCTTATATGTTATGATATTGAGAGGAAAATTAAAGCCTAGAATTTTAAAATTTCTTTTTTTTAAATTAGGGCTTTTAACTTTGATGCCTATAAGATCTAAATCAAGATTATCAAAAAGCATTTCCTTGGCTCTTTGTAATCTATCTTGCAAAGAAATTCTTTCAAAATATTTCTCAAATGAGTCATTATTAGAAAAATCCGGAATTTCTTTAAGATCTGAAGTTAAATTAAGTTTTTCTAAAATTTTCCAGATTAATCTATTTCCTAATTCCTCGCCCTCGTATTTACATATAATATCATTTATCTCATTATCAGTAAGTATTAAATCTTCAGGATTTAATGAATTATTAATTTCTTCCCCAGCGTTAATTATATCTTCCTCCTTCCCGAGAGGATCAGGAATGGAAGACAATCTTGCAGCTAACTCTTCAACAGTTATAGTACCGTTTTCGAGATCTTTTACCCACTTATCAAGGTTTTCTAAATTATTGCTCATTACTCTTAGTTAACTTAACCACATCGGACGTAGAGAGCTGTTCGTAGCTTTCTGCAAGGGTAGCCATACACCCAGGACAGGAAGGAACTTTAGCATCTACCGCTGCTGCGAGTTGTTTTAAAAACATCCATAAAGGTTCCGCTAAAACTGCAGAATAAACAGGGGAATGACCAAGCTTTGTTGTTTTACCGTCTGCCCAAACTTCGTTGCTGCTTTGTTTAATTCTAGTTACTGCAGTGCTTTCTATTTCAGAATTTGCATACTCTGTAATTTTACCACCTCTAAATTCAAGGGTAGATGTTTGGCCAGCATGTGTTATTGTTATTGAATTATCATTAGAAATTACCACAGTTGACTCTTTTAAATCTATTACGAGTCCTTTAGCAACAGTGTAATATATTTTTAGCTGTTCTATTCCGTCATAGATTAGAGAATGAGCACCTTCATAAGATGCTTTTATTTCTTCTATTAAATCGGAAGATAATTCTTGTACTGCTTTGTATTCGGGGGCATAGTAGTTCCCGTTATTGAATTGGACATGGACAACTGCACCTAATTTAGGTATACTAACCCTTCCAGATCCACCATTGTCACCAAATGAAATATCAAATCTTTGGAACGCCCATGGTAGATCCGTATCTGCAACATCGTCAAATACTCCAAAAACCTTAACTTTACATCTTGCCCTAAATTCCGGATCTTTGTTATCCACAACAACACCCAAGAAATGCTGGGCTCTTTCAATATTTGATTCTTGAATATTCTGTACAGACATAAAAAGGGTTTTTTCTATTTATCTGAGTATATAAAAACCCTATTTGTAAACGTTTTCGTCTATACTTGGATAGTTTCTTTTTGGAAGTCCTAAATCTGATCCAGGAACATTATTGTATGTGTCAACACCGTCTAGATTCGGATAAACCCTCTCAGGTGCACCTAAATCAGAACCAGATACATTCGGATAGACATCATCATTGTTTCTAGCATAAGTTCTTTGGGGTAAACCTAAGTCTCTTCCGGGAACATCGTTATAAACATCTTTCTCTCCATCATTAGTTCTATAAACTCTTTCAGGTACTCCTAAATCATTCCCTGGTACCCCGGTATAGACGTCGTCATCTACTTTTTGATAAACTCTTTTGGGTAATCCAAGATCTAAACCTGGAGATTCTTTGTATATGTCATCGTTTACTTTTTGATAAACCCTATCAGGAACCCCTAAATCTTGATTACTTAAATCTCCACCGGTGTTTCTGTATTCGTCATCCTTTATCGTAGGATACATCCTAGTAGGCAAACCGAGATCTTTTCCCGGATTATCCGGATACACATCACCCCTTAGAATCTCACCTCTCCCTGGGGTTTCTCCAAACACGTTATCTATAACCTGTCCAGGAGCGACCCTTGTGTTAGGATAAAGATCCTCTTTTATAGTTGGATACTGTCGTTCCTCCGGACCACCTAAACCTTTAGATTGCGGACGATAATCTTGAAAAGGACTTTTTATGGTCTTGATCCCGTTTATCATATCAGGAAGTGAATTTAAGGATCTAACTGCATCACTTAATCTAAATCCGTAGGCATTTCCTAACTGAGCTCCGGTCACCAAAGGACTTACTTTTTGTTGAATAACCGAAGCAATAGAATTGTTTATGAAGTTATTAGCAAGTCTAGAAAAAAGGTTTGGATTATTGTCCAATGTTACTCCTTCCATTAGAATTTTAGATCCTAATAAATTCCAGCTATCCTGAATTAAAATAGGAGAAAGACTTGACTGGTTTTTAATTAAATCTGATAAAATATTATACTGTAATTTATACTCCTTAGCAGCTCCAACATGAATTTTAAATTTAGCATTCACAGCAGATTCATTTCTACTGTTTGTGAGCCTACTAAAAGCATAGGTTTCGTCAAAATTAAATTCGCATAAATCTAATTGATAAATTAAAACATAGGGTTGTAATCTTTCAAAGGATTTAACCAAAGATTCTAAATCTCTCCTAGGATTTTCTGATTCTGTCGCACTATTTTTTAAAATTCCTGCAGATTGAGCAATTTGAGATATAGTTTGAGCTGCGCTTCTAACACCAGATAGATTAAAAGGATTTAGAACATCTGCAAGATTTCTCTGCAAATCCATTTGTCTAATCTCTGTTACTATTATCCACATTCTAAATTTTCTAAGATTCGCAGGTAGCATTTCCCTGTGATACTGAAAATCATATGTCGCTTTTCTATAGAGTTCAGCCATAGCATTAACTCTAAGATCTATTGAATCCAAACAATCAAAAGTTAAAACACCAGATCTTTGATCCCTTCCTGTACCACCCCCTATTTGTCTAGCTAGGGGAACTTTAAGAATTTGATCCAATCCGTCTATTGATTGAATAAACCAAGGACTTTTTTCATTGATCGAGGTTAGAATATTTCTAAATCCTGATAACGAGTCAGCTCTGTGGGAAACTGTTCCTGATGAAAGTTGGGATGAATCAAAAGGAATCTCTTTTCCAGTGTTGTCAGTAAAAGGACCATTTAAACCATTTTCTGCTGCACTTCTTCTTTCTCTTAAAAAAGCTTCCGCGGTCATATAATGAAGTCTTTCAGTGTAGTTTGGAAAAGGCATCATTTTATTTCTAGAAAGATGGAAAAAATCTACAGGGGAATCTAGCTTCATACCTCTAGGTCCTCCGGGGCTAACCTGGAGACTTCCTTTAGACAATAAAGGACTCACGGGTAAAAATGTTTCTGGATCAACTAATCCTCCATATCCCATATCAAACATAAGTCTAAATCCAGTATAAGTTGGATCCTCCTTTTGCCCTGACGTAGTTGTTTTTAACCCACTTAAAAACTGGGTTCTCATTTTGTCTACGCCTCTATTTAGGATATCCGAAGAATTACCTATCGATGTAGCATTATCTTTTATATCGCTTAAAAAGGCCATTACGTTTTAGATACTTTAGGTTCTGGGTCTGATCCTCTTCCGTCGTTTAATACCCATTCTCTCTTTCCTAGGATAAACGACTGCTTGATCCTACCCTCTATATACTCAATATACGATCCCATGACCATATAAACACCACTTAGAAATTTATTGTCAACCTTTGCACCTGCTCGGAACTGGTCTGGATCTTTCTGTCCACCTCCTTTATACTCCTGAGAATTTACTGCTGCTTGTCTAGCACTAGCATGTACGATCTTAGTTGGTACATTCTGTCCTCTATAGACCCACGGAACATAAGAATGCATTTGGGTTTCCAGATAAACTTTAAAATTCTCATATTTGTTTATCTTGTTTTGTATCTGAGCCTGTTGAATATTTTTATGCTGATTTTCTCCATATTGAGTTCCTATCCATGTTTTCTTGTTCTCCTTTTTATAAACCTCTTCGTTTACCCTCCCTTTAAACAATATGCTACTAGGACCTAAATCTTTCTCGGTTACATATTCAACTTTATAGCTAACATACTTATTAATTGGTCTATCACTAACTAATTTTGTGTCGTAAAATTGAAGATCCCTGGAATATCCGAATCTACTCACAATATAACCAGATTCATTCTTAACAGAATAAGCGTTAATAAAAAATGGATATTTTTTATAATAGAAATCATTGGTAAAGAAAAGCGGTAAATCGATTTCAGAGGGTTTTACATCACTAGTTAATCCTCCCGCTATTCCCCTCTCCGGTCCAATTGCAGTTAATATCTTTGTTTCGTCTTTACTTTTTTCTAGAAGTTGTTTTCTTAGATTGATAAAATTTAAAACATAATATTGATCTATCCACCAATCAAAAAAATCTTCTTCACCCTTCCATGAGCTATTAGCAACATCATCTATGAATTTATAAAAGGTTTTGTTAGGACAGATCCAACTCATCTTATCATCGGTTCCACTCTCGTTAGATGCAAATCCTAAACCTAGATCTTTGGCAACAGATCTTAGAACCTCAAAAGATGTCAGATCTTTGTAAGATTTGGATTGGTGCTGATAAATTCCAGGAATTCTCATCTGAGCCTTTATAGTAAAAGTTGTGCTAGTAGCATTAGCTCTATTATCTTCACCGCCTATTTCGTCCTCTAGCATGGGAAAAGAGTTTATTACTTCAGTAACTAATAAATCCATTCTTATCGGTTTATAGAGTTCAGATGTTGATCTTATATAAAGACAAACAATATCTCCATCCTTAGGAAATGAAGTATAAAGAAATGTTTCATCCTCTGTTGTAAATCTGAATATTAGATCTGGAATTTTATTTGATAAATCCAGTCTGAAAAATTTTAAATTCTTTACAACATAAGAGTTTATTTTAATCAGGGGTAATCCGTATCCTATATCAATTTCTTCCCTACTTTGTGATGCATTTACACTTGAACTGTCCCCAGCATTCATCTCATCAACAACAGAAAGTTCGTCTAATACTATTGTTTCCTTTTCAAGCTGGAGAATTGTTTTTTTAGGATCTATCATGTTTCAAAAATTTGTCTTTGAGCAAATCTTGATTTTATTGTTGCAACAGATTTATTCTGCTGAATTTTTGTTCTACATACTCCAATATCAGATCCGAATATTAATTTTCCGTCTAGTACTTTAAATTGTTCGTCTCCATCTTTTACTACGTTGGGAGGTAGTATGGTAGAAGCACTGATATCTACTGAATTTAAATACTCTTTTCTTTGATCAGAAACCTTGGATATTCTTTCTTGTAATTGTTTTCTAAAGGATTTTCTAGCTTCCGAAGCATCAGCCTCTATTGGTTTAGCAATAATATTGCTCATCGTTTCAGAATCTGGAATATAAAGTATGTCTCCCTCATCTAGGGAAAAAGGATTGGAAATAGAATTTATCTTTAAAAGACTTCCTACCTTGTTCTGTGATCCACAATACATATGAGCAATTAGATCTGGCCTCATAGTCATTTCCCTGGTAACTAGAATAACTCTAGAATATCCAGGGATAGTGTCACTGTTAATTGACTTATAAGTAAAATCTACTATTTCTTCACCTCTAACTAGTTTAACTGGTTTATTTTCTAAGGTGTCTATTGTTATCATATCATTCCATTATATCAAGACGCAAATGCTGCAGATGAATCTCTAGAATCTCCCGTTGGTGTGTTAATATCCAGTCCGCTTTTTGCACCTATCTGTGCTCCTTTAGAAGCGTCAGAAATTTCAAATTTACCAAGATAAAGTCTTCCGTTTCCTCTGTTAAACATACTTTCAAAATCACCCCTATGTTTTTGTCTAGCAGATTTCATAGAATATTCAGCAGTTAACTCTGTAGGAAAATCATCAGGTCCTAAAACATTATTAAGGCGTATCTTTACGGTATCGCAGATCATGTTACCCATCATAGCAATAGGATTGAGTGGATTTCCTACTGTTACGTGCCATTCACCGGTGGGATATCCAGAAAGCATAATGGGTTCATAATACAATTGATTTATCAGGTCACTAGTAAGCATAGCTGTTAGGGTCTTATAAATTTTCCCATCCTTACTTAATGGTGTTCCTTTTTTTATTCCTTCCAACTCTTCCTTTGCTTTTTCAACGTCACCTTTTAAACTTTCTATTTTGGATTTAACCTCTGCACTAAAATTGAGTTTCAGCATCGAATTTATAAATTCAACAGGATGTGTTAGGTGCTGAATATAACCTTTGTTACCCATAGGAAATCCTAGCCCCTGTCTATTAGAATTAACTAAAAGCTGCGGTGTTAAAAATTTTCCATAATCCGTTCCAAGTGCTAATAAATTAGCAAATAAATCTAAAAATAACATTCTGCTGTTTACTTCACCTACACTAGTTAAACTGTAAGTAAACTTAAGTGTGAAAGATTGCTCTCCTCCTGAAAGTCCAACATCTCTTACCCACATTTTATTAACTGTGTTAACGTCGACAAAAATCTTTCTACTTAGTGGACCATCACCAGATGTTAATTTATCGAATAATTGTCTTCTTAATTGGAGTTCTTGGTTATCTGGATCTGTAAAAGTTCCAAGCAAATTACTAATTCCTCTGAGATTATCATTTGCTTCAGTGGAAAGAATCCCTTCAATATATTTTCCTAAAGTGCTATTTAATAATCCTCTATCATTTCCCTGAAGATCTACTCTTGATTTCTGTTGCGGTTGATCCCATTTTAAACCCGTGTCTATTCCTAATATTGTTTCAAGATTATTTCCGGTATCTGTTCCAAAAAAAGTAACAGCCTGTGCCATAGGAAGTGCTGCTCCTTCTCTTATCATTTGACTTGGTGTGATTCCTTCCCCATCTACAAAACTTCCTTTTACCCTTCCTCCCTCGTCGGTTAACTGGGCTCTTTTACCAGGAGTAGGTACCCTTAAGTTGTCCATTACTGGAGTTGGAAATCTTCTCAGAGTTATCATTCTATTATTAGGGATTACCCCATAATGCTTACAGAATATAAAATCTTTCACGTTGAAAGGCTGAGAAACATACTTACTACTTGGATTAAGGTAATTTCCGCTTGCTGTGGTTTCCTTAATGATCGCATGGGCAGTAGGATTTCTAGAAATCTCCGGGGTGATGGATTGATTCATCTCGTAGGTTTCAGATTTAATATATGTAATCTTTGCCCCACCCTTAGACATTCTACTGTCTCCTATCACATGGTAATTAAAAAGTCCACTTCTACCATCCTCTGAAGATTGCGCCTCGTAAAACAGAGAACTAGGAAGTGTAGAGACAGCATCATTAACATTCTCAAAAACTCCATACTCTTGATCCGAATTAAAAGAGTATATTGATTTTTCAAGATACGAGGATCTATCAATCATCGAATCCTGGAATTTCTTGTTACTTCCAACAATCGGGGGATTGTCAGCAAGCTGTGAGGAGGTATTTCTTAAATTAGATACATTATCCTTTGTGTGATTGGACATATACAATACATTATCTTAACATTATATATTCCAATAAAAGAGACGTGAACAATTTGCTATGGATACAGCTCTATAGAAACCGGGCCAATTTCCGATTCTCTAAGTACTTCTTTAAACGATTTAGCTGAAGATTTACTAGGATCCTTTATAATTACAAAAATTTTAGAGGTATTAGCCCCCTTTAAGGATTCAATTTTTTTTACCACCATTTGATTTAGAATCCAATTTTGGATGTCATTCAGGTCCTTATCACCTCCAAAATTTTCCGTGATTATTTTAGTCACATCAATATAGGGTACCTTCTCTACGTCTGACAGATTCTTTTTGATTTCTCGGTAGGAGAGGGAGGTTAAATATATCTTGAGGGGATCCTTTTTAGGCTTGAGGAGTTTCTCCACTTATAATTTTTTTCAGTTCGTCCTTTTCCCATTCTTGGGTTTGTTGGATAGGAGGGTTTACTTCTAAATTGGTTTCAATGTTTTCTTCTAAATTGATCCTAGAATTTTCTTGATTTTGTAGGTGTTGAAGATGAATCATTTTTCCATATTCTTGAGATCTTCCGAATCTCTCTACCATTTCTTTAAATGATTCTTTTTTCTTTTTTAATCCTAATTTTTTTGCTAGCGCTTTTCTTTCTTTTCTAGAAGGTAAATACATATTAAATTAGTTTGTTTTGAAATATTTTTAAAAATAAACAGGAAACTAGAGCATCATCCAGATTAATAGCATCACTAAGATTAACTAATGAAAACTTGGAATTCTCTTCATTTTTAGATCCGTCCCCAGATTTTTGTCCTCTTTCCATCCCAGTTACATCTACACCAAATGCAGGATTACCATTGATTACAATTTTTGAGGTCTTAATGTTCCCAAGATATTCCCATTTTTCTATATCATTAATCTCGTATCCAGCTTCTTCCTTCAATTCCCTCTTAGCTGTTTCTAAAATATCCTCGTCAGAGTCTTCGGGGGATCCTGTTATCACAGTTAGAGACATTCCTCCTTCCTTTAGGGAGTTAGGCTCTGAAATAAGTCCTAGTGATTTTGGGTTACCGGATTCATCAGTTGTATATGGTAAAATAATAACGGAAGGATTTTTTTGCTGGATCCCAACCCTATTACCTATCTCGATAACCTCTATATGATCATTCTGGAGAAGAATCTTGGGTTCTGACATTTTTAGTTGGGATATTCTTTTGCTTTTTATATATATCTTTTATGGAATTTCTGAGGGATTGTCTCACTACCTCGATGTCTAAATCCTTTGTTACGTATTCTAAGATGTCTTTTTCAGCATCATCAAAAGAAGAAACTAAGACATCCCATAAACTTTTTGGAGGCAGATTTATACTTAATTGGAGATCTACATCAACCCAGTTTTCTTTCTGTTTAGATAAAAGAGAAAAAATAGGACTTTCATCTTGCTGAATCTTAGGTTCATATTTCGTATCCCTCGTTTTTACCCCCTTGTGAGTTAATGGGTCTTCTTGGAAAATTGGTAAATCCTGGGAAGGAGCACTGATCTCTTCAAATCCCTTATCCACTCTGATCATATATTCATCAAGTAGATCCAATAGAATTCTGCTTTTATCGGTAAAAACTATATATTTTCTATCCCCTTCTTCAACTATATCTTGATAGTGCTGGACTTTAGAAAGTAGATCTCCTTTAATCCATTGATAGGAAAATTGGCTATAATCTTCCTTTAGTTCGGGGGTTTCCTTTTCCGTCATGATGTTTATTATTTTTTTGAGCTTATTGAACATGGAGGCATGATTCTTTACATTTCTCTGCAATTAATTATAGACCAATCACCCGATTTGATTCCGACCCTGTGGATATATAAATATTATGAAGCTTCCTAAAAAATATTTGACAAAGAATCCCAATGTGATGAAGAAGGAAATCAAAAAACATGGGAAAAAAGCTGACGACGACTCTAGCGCATATCAGGAATGGGACGCTGATTATAAGTCAAGAAAAGCTGGAGTTGGTAAAAAGGTTGACACAAAGCCTAGTAAATATACAAGTAAATACAAGAAAATGTTTGGAGAAAGTAAGCTACTAAAAAATTTCAACCAGTTTGATGAAGCTATGAACGAGGGGGAGGAATTATTTCTCGAGGCATTCATGGAATTAATCAACGAAAACGAGGATTTTATCAATGAATCCGTTGATAAGATTACAAGTCCGGTTCACAAGGCACTAAAGAACAAGTCCGACAAAACAGGATTTCCGTTAGGAATATTAAAGCAGGTCTGGAGAAAGGGTTATGCAGCATGGAAAACCGGACACGTGCCTGGAACTACGCCTCAACAATGGGCAATGGCTAGAGTTAATTCTTTTGTAACGGGGGGTAAAACAACTAAAATGCATGACAAAAAGCTTTACCAAAGAGCTAAGGCAAATAGAAAGAAAAAGAAATAATAATGGAAAAATACGGTTACAAAAATATATCTAACATGGACGAATTTTCAGAGGCTGCCAAAGCAGAGGGAAAATACGATTTTTCTTATAATTCAGGAAAGCATTTAAATAATCAGGGATTCATTAATTGGGGAGATCAAAATAAATGGGGCTCACCAGGACAAACTAGCTATAAAATGAAGGATCTGGATCAGCTTCTTAAAGCTAATGAAATAGTATCTAAATAATTAGCTTTTCATAGTTTCTTCTATCATCTCATCAAATATCTGTGAAAGATCCAGTTTAGGTTCCCATCCTAAAATATCCTTTGCCTTTGTAGCATCGCCTAAGAGTAGTTCAACTTCAGCTGGTCTATAATATTTAGGATCTACTCCAACAATTATCTTGTTAGTTTTTCTGTCAATGCCTATCTCCCCTACTTCTTGCGGCTCCCAGTAAATTTCTATCCCTATTTTTTTACAAACCATTTCCACCATTTCCTTAATAGAGTATGTTACTCCAGTGGCTAAAACAAAATCATCAGGCTTCTCTTGCTGTAGCATTCTCCACATTCCCTCAACATATTCTTTAGCATGCCCTATATCTCTTTTGGCAGATAAATTGCCTAAAGTTAATATTTCAGTTCTTCCTCTTTTGATATCACAAAGAGTTTGAATTATTTTTTTCTCTACGAAGTTTTCTCCTCTTCTAGGAGATGTGTGGTTGAACAGAATTCCATTGCATGCAAACATATCATAGGATTCTCTATAGTTTTTAATAATCCAAAAACCATAGAGCTTTGCTACTCCATAGGGAGATCTTGGATAAAAGGGGGTAGTTTCTTTTTGAGGAGTTTCCTGAACCTTACCATAAAGCTCAGAGGTCGAAGCTTGATAAAGTTTGGAACTCGGGGAATGAGTGCGAATCGCTTCTAACACATTCAATGTTCCTATTGCATCAACCTGTCCAGTGTAATTAGGAATCTCGAAAGAAATTTTAACATGACTTTGTGCACCTAAATTATAAACCTCTTCCGGTTGTATTTTCGAAATAACACTGGAAACACTCCCGTAATCTGTTAAATCTATATAATGTCTTTTAAAATTAGGATGATCTCTAAAATGTTCAATTCTGGAAGAATTAAAAGAAGAAGATCTTCTAATAGTTCCGTGAACAAAATATCCTTTCTCTAGGAGGAGTTCTGCTAGGTAAGATCCATCCTGTCCATTTACCCCCGTTATTAATGCTACTTTCATATTCTTATTGATTCCTTATTTTCATAGAACCACTTAACAGTTCTTTTTATACCATCTTCTAGTTTTATTTTAGATTTCCATCCAATTGAGTTTATCTTAGAATTATCCAAAACCTTTCTAGGGGTTCCGTCTGGTCCGTTTGTATTAAAAATTATTTTTCCCTCGTAATCCATTTCTTTAACTAGTATTTCCGCAAGTTGTTTGATGGTAACTTCCTCACCTGAACCTAAGTTAATGATTCCATCCTCTCCTTTATGATTTTCCATCACAAAAATTACACCATCTGCTAAATCCTCTATGAATAAGAATTCCCTAAATGGTCTACCTGTACCCAGCAGATTTAATTCTTCAGATCCAGCTTCTTTAGCTCTATCAATTTTAATCATCATCCCAGGGATTACGTGGGAAGCTTCATGATTAAAATTATCACCAGGTCCATATAAATTACAAGGCATTAAAGAATAATATTTTTTACCATACTGCTCTCTAATTGAATCGCACAATTGAATGCCAGCTATCTTTGCTAGAGCATATGATTTATTGGTCTTTTCTAATGGCCCAGTTAACAAATACTCTTCCTTTATTGGTTGTTGACATTCTCTAGGATAAATGCAAGATGATCCAAGAAAAACAAGATTATCAACACCACTTTTAAAAGCAGACATAATCACATTATTCTGGATAGTTAGATTCTCGTAAAGATATTCTGTGGGATATGTTGCATTTGCAACTATACCTCCAACTCTGGCAGCAGCTAGAATAACATAATCTACACGATTTTTTAAAAACCAATCTAGTACCTTTTTCTCATCCAAGAGATCTAAATCCTTTCTTATTGGTGATAGCACTTCATACTTATCCGTGTCTATTTTTTTTAAAATATTTGAACCAACTAAACCAGAGGATCCAAATAATGCTAATTTATACTTCATAAAATATTAACGATTTAATTATGTACTGGGTATTTGGCTATAATGTTACCATTAATTAATTCAATCTCATAACCCCATTCTTTTAATAGATTTAAAGAATCGTCAGCATTGTATCCATATTGAGATGTATTTTCCTGACTATATTCGCAATAAATAATAGGATGTAAAGTGTTAATTGTTTTTTCTCCTCCCTTTAAAACCATAAGCTCATGACCCTCTGTATCTATTTTAATGATATCAGGGTTTAAATTTAAACTATCAATCGTAACAGTTTTAACCTCAAACGTTCTATAATTTTTATGGGAAGCAGGTTTACCACCTAGCATAGATAGTGCAATGGGTAAGTCTTCTACTATTTCATTAAAGTCAAATATACCCTCTTTATCAGACACCGCATAGTTATAACACATAGTTTTACTTCCGTTTATAGATATGTTTTTAACCAGCTCGTGATATACCCTAGAAGGTTCAAATGAATGTATTTTTATACCAGATTTTATTAAATCCAACATGGCATACGAACCTGTGCAGGCTCCAATATCTAATACGGTGCCATTTTCTGGTATATCATTTAAAAATCTTTCCACAACATCGCTTTCGTAGACTTTTCCCCCGGTAAAGCTTCCGTGGTATTTAGCACTTTGTTCAGTAATGATTATTTCGATATCAAGATATTTTATCAATTGAACATCTTTGTTTTGTGATTCTTGCATATACTTTTTTTTATTAATATATTTTATGTTTATCTATAAAATGGTTTATTTCTTTGCCCATTAAAAGATGTGAATTTTCTAAAATTTTATCCTCATCCCAATCCCACCATTTTATTTTTAAAAGATCCGATATTTGTTCTTCCGTAAATCTTTTTTTTACCCTGCGAGAAGGTGATCCTACATTTATAGAATATGGGTCAATATCTTTTGTTACGATAGATCTTGCTCCTATAACTGCACCATCACCGATTGTTACCCCGCTCATTATTAAGCAGTCCTCCCCTATCCAAACATCGTTTCCTATTATGACATCTCCTTTCCAAACAGGATGACCCGTTAAATGTCCACATTTATCAAACATTACACTAAATGGATAAGTTGATATAAACTCGGTATTATGTCCAAATCCTCCATCGACTATCAATCCTGAAGCTATCGAGCAGTATTTTCCAATAGTAACCGAATTATGAACTCCCCTTCTTGTAACATTCCCGTATGATCTATGCCCCATTGTTAATTCTCCCATATAAATGAATTTTATTTAAAATAAACTAAACCTGTACCTGTATAATGACCCTTACTAGTTAAATCATACTTTTCAGAATCAATAGAATTCCAAAATGTTTCCATAGGTCCGCTAAGGTGTATGTCATCGAATAAAACAATTCCTCTGTAATTAATTTTTATCATTTCTTCCATGAACTCAGCCTCAAAAGAACCATCGTGATAGGTATCTAATAATATAAAAGGAGATTTGATAATTAAATCAGTAAATTCCAAAACGTTACCTATTTTATAATTAATATTTGGTATTTTAATTTTAGAAATTTCAGGTTGATGATTAACATCAAAAGAAGTTATTGAATTTTTAGAATTATATGACATTGCTATGGAAGAACTCCCCTGGTATGTTCCTATATCTAATAAGCTTTCGTTTTCAAAAAGTCCACTTATAAATGCGAGCAATCTGTAATGCTCTACCCCGGATTGCATATAAAACCACTCTTTAGGGGTGTTAATAGAATCCGTAATCTTTCTGTAATCATTTAAATCAATAGAATCTAATTGATCTTTACCAACTTTGAGTATCTCTGATAAAATTTTTTCCATGTCCATATTTTTTATTTTATTATTTCTTTATCGTAATTAGGATGGGATTTAAGTATATCTGGTAATGAATTCTTATCAAAAGGAATAGCTTGATCCCATGCACCGCCAGTAGGATGTAAATCCCTCATTCCTGGCTCCCATTTATAATACGTGTTTTCTAGCCATCCGGGTTTTATTTCATTCTTATGGCCATGAATTTCAAATTTATAATCTATGATTTTATTAGACTGAGCATATCCAAAATGATATATTGTCCCTTCAATAGGAACCTCTATATTGTTATTTCTCCTAAGATTGAAAATTCTACCAGGCTGAAATCCATCCCTACATACCCAGTTAAAGGATTTCCAAAAATGTACAAATCCCGTAATATTTCTTCTCCAAGCTTCGCCGTCATATGTTTCTTTTATACATTTATCAAGGGATGTTGGATTCCATACCTCATCAGAATCTAATGTTAACATTATATCATAATCATTAGATTCTTGAAATCCAATATTTCTATGATTTCCCTCGTTATAAGCTTCTATCTTCTTCCATACTATTTTAGAAGAAGCTGAAAATGCAACATCTTTTATATCATTTTCAGATTCTGGACATTCTATATCAGTTAAGTGTCCATAGCTGGGGGTAGCAGAATATAAAATTAATATTTTATCTACCTGATCGTCTATAGATTTTATAGAAGATTCTAAATACTCAGTCCCATAATGAATGGGATAATATGCCATTACTTTCATTTTTCTTTTCTAATTATTTCCAAACACTCCTCTAATAAATGCTTAGCATGAAATCCAAAACAATTATGAATACTGTGATCACTATCCATATGATTTTCTATGGAAAATTTTCTTGCTATCTCCACAGGAGCTATTTTAATACCAGCATCATCTAATGCCTTTCTATCATCAAGTAAGAATGTGTCCTCATTTTCCGTCGTGTGGTGTGTTAATGTTTTTGAATATTCTAATAACCTTTTACTCCTTAATGAGAATCCTCCGTTTCCTACTTGCTTTCCCTCCTCTGGCCATCCTATATAAAGAGGCCAAGGGGATCCAATATAATCATACATATAAAATTCATCACTCCAGTAACCAGGATTTAAAACAAAACCATCGTCTTGAAATATTAAACAGAAATCAGTGCTAATATAATTTGTCAATTCGTGCAAACAAAATTTAGAATAATCCGAAATTCCAAATCTGTTTATCTTATTAAATTCAATTCCGGGAATTTTAGGATCTTCAACCAAAAACATCTTTATAGAATCAAATTCTATATGCTTTTGCATAAAGGAAACTATCTCTTTAAATCTGTTATATCTCTCTTCTAAATAACCCCTTCCATCTATCACAACGGCTGTTATTTTTTTAAGATCTAGTTTTTCCATCTATAGAAGGTACATTTTTTTATTAGAACAAATAATATCATAAACGTTGCTAATGATAGCTCTCATTTTTTCTCTTTCGTGATTGGAATCTACTATAACATTTTTAGCAAGGGTTTTAATTTCCGGTATAGTGAGAAAGCTATTAGGTTCTTTTAGATTTAAATAAGGCACAGAATCTTCATCCACACCATGGGCTGACATATAATCTTTGAATTTAAATCCCTCCCCTATAACCATATCAGAAAATTCACACCAAATCCCTGGTATTCCGTAAGTATGCGCTATGATTAATCCATGTAAGCTGCTGGAAATAATACATCGACATGAGCATATTTGATTTATGATTGATTCCATTTCATCAAACGTTTCTCCAACTAGTCTTAAATCTATTATCCTAGAACCTCTTTTTCTTCCGAATATTTTTTGAGCATACTCCATGTCTATTATATGGGGAATTATACCTATATCGTATTTGTCGATTCCTGGGGATGGTGTAAAGTAATCAGGTATAAGAATTGCTGGATCACCTAAACTAATTTCGTCAGTTTTTACCCCTACGTCATTAACCATCTGGAGGGTCTTTTTTCCTCTCACAGTAATTATCCTAGGAACACCCTCAAAAAACCTATTAACCCCTACGAATCCTGATCCTAAAACTAGGGTCTGAGAATTTGCTTCGTTTAATATCGATCCTATCATCATGACGTGTGGGTCCTTACTTCCTTCATTAATTTTAAAAGAATTGAATCCCCACATTTTTTTAACTAAATACGGATTAAGCTGATCCCCAAAATTTGAACTTTTATGCCAATTTAATTTTAACGACTTATCCACAAATAGATTTTATTTTATTAAATATGATATCGTCAGCAGATTCTAACTTTTTAACTCTCTCTAAATTATCAATAACACTATCTAACATCGAATTGTAAAGATCGTGGGTTAAATCATCTAATGATTTTAAATCGTTATAGAAAATTATACCATCGGGATTAAAATCCTCGCAAACTTTTCTAGACCCCCAGTAAACAGGGATTGTCCCGGTAGCAAAACAATCGGTTATTTTTTCGGTGTAATATTTTTCATAGACAGCATTCTCAAAAACCACGGAAAACATGTAATCTTTCAAAGCTGGAAGTTTCGATCGCCACCAATCCCCATTTGGTCCAGAGCCATCACCAATTCTAGGCGAGTTGTGTGCTCCCCCAAAAAGATCGAGAGATTCTTTTAACTTGTCAGCTACCTCTAATCTGAATTTATGTCCATCAGTTCTTGCTTTAGGTGAACATATCATTGAGCATTTTTTGCTCTTCTGATAAATTCGCATTTCATCCGGTTTAGTCCAAGGAAGATTAGATCCCGGTGGGGCATAAAAGAAAAATTCAGGATCCGACTGAATTAAAAACTCCTCGCAGGTAAAAATGCCAGCGTACTTGTTTTTATATCTTCCTGGATTCTGATAAACAGCACTATAAATTTCTATAGCAATTTCTCGAGATTCACACAACCAACCGAATTTAAATTCATGCCTAGGGGTTTCTAGTCCGTCAAAAATTCTATTGTCTATATAAACGTGAATATCAGCATCACCTGTTGTCCATGAAAAAGATTTAGGGGGTAAATTAGAACACGAAGAGTACTCCGCGGGGAACGGTAAACCGAATCCTTTGATTAATTCCATAAACTAAATCCCTCCTTTATTGTTATTTTTCCTAGTCCGTCATCTTTATAATTTAAAACATAGAGAGGATTTTTCCCTCCCTGTATTTCACCTGATATTTTAGAGTCCCAGTCTTTTTCTATATCTTTTACCCCAGATACTCCTAGAATTATTTCACCATTCAAGGGGCTATGATCGGTAAAGTGGTTTTCGCTAAATGTTGTATTGCCTCCGCTTTCTGTATAGAGTTTGTGAAATTCTAGGGATGAACAGGAGATTTTTTCTAAACCCTGGTCGAAATGAAATTTAAGACGAGCATAATCTGAAAAATTATTTAGAAATTTTAAAGCACTAGAAAAGACTATTTCAGACTTTTCTTCAAAATAAACGTGAAATGTTTTTACATCTCGACTGTATCTTGCCCTAGTATCATCGTCTACCCCCACTTGCCTATGGGTCTCCATTTTCCCATCAACCCTAGAATTGCCGTTATGAATATATTTTCCATGTACAAAATCATTCCAATTCTGAGAAAGTAGAAAAACCGAATAATTTCCCCTAAGATGCGGCAAAACGTAGTGTTTTAAAGCATCATGATCTAATTCAGGGATTCCTTTTAAAAAAGCAGATCTGCAATGAACTACCCATTCCCTTATTATCTTGAAGGATCCTGCAGTATAGTTGAAAAAAAGAGGCGAAGCTTTTATTCCGGATAAATCCCCGCTATGTGTTGCCATTCCAATATCCTCAGATATATTATTAAACTCTGAAAATGAAGATTTAAAATCAGTGTCACAGTCCATCCAGATTAAAGGTGCTTTACTTTCTTTTAATTTTTCAAGGACAAACTCTGGCTTCATTAAGCAATTTGCTCCGTAGCTACCCCTCGAAGTTCTTTCCGAAATATTATATGCTACACCGAATTTTTTACATCTATCAATTAAATTGAGGGCGTAATTTTTGTAATAATTATTTTGTTGGAAGTCTGCGTAATAACTATAAATGGTAGTAGTCATTTTAGGGTAATCAACAGGGATGTTCGCTTCATTACTTTCTTTTTCCATAAGAGCTAACTTTTCCTCGGTTGACATGGAAACAGTGGGAGGCCTTCGAAAAGGCCCATCTGGAGGAGCTGGAGTATTTCCAATCTTTCCAAATAGATCTTCAATAGGTTTTCTTAACCTTCTAAATTTTTCAAAAGACATCTATAAATCGTGTTTTTTTTATATATCAGCTTTTCTAGAAGCCTGAAAATGCTCAATAACAGGAGAGACCCCAGGATGCAATCTTTTAGAATGATCAAAGATAAATGTGTATTCGGGTGGCAAGTTCTGGTAAGACACGTCATCACACACTTCGAGAGCTCTTTGCATATTTTTCTGTTCCCATGTTTCTGGGTCCATTCTATTCGATTTTATGACATTATTGATCTCTATCCATTTTTCAACCAGTCTTTTAGTTCTTTCGTTGTTGGCAAGGAAGATAGTTCCACTTAATGCCTCGTTTCTTCTCCATCTAAAATTCTCAGTTCGATATGCAATATCGCAATCTATTGTTTGGAATAAAGTTGGGTAACTTCTAAAGACTGCGTCGACATCAACATAAACTAAATTTTGGGAGAATCCTGATAAACAATCTAAAATAAAGTTTGCTTTAAAGTGCGTGTTCTTTTCCCAGGTTCCTAGATTTTGGATGGGGCTTAAGTGAAGGGGTATACCAAACTCTGAACAAGATCTGCTAAGATTTTCCGAGAGTGCTTCGTATTGGTTTCCTTTGGTAAAATAAGCTATTACAAGAAAGGGGCTCATTAGATACTATAGATATATTCATACCCCGGGTTGTTATCAGATAACAATTTTAGCAGGGTTTTAAAGGAAAGTTTCCAGATTCGAGAAAATTATTTTTTAATCCGAAAATATTCCTGTTTTGAGTTATATATTATATCAGATACCAATGAAGAGTTTACATCCATACTGGTTTTTACAATCTCCTGTTGATATGGAGCACAAATACTATGTTCTAATGGATTTTTTGCAGTCTGTCGAATCTGATTTAGATCAGAAAAAATACTCAGATCAAATACAAAAGATTAACCGGGTTTATAATGATCTTAAGAGCTTTCAAAAGTTCCAAAAACTAAGTGACAAGACAGTAAGAGCTATGACGCAGGAGGAAATAGAAAAAACAAAGGATCTCACTGTTAGCCTAATAGAGAATGAAGAAGTTGATTATATCTTGGATAACAGTCTGGAGGTTTTGGAAAAATTTATCACAAAAATCAATCCCTATATAGAGGAAATAGAAAAATCCCTAGAATTCAAAATACATAATGATAAATCACTAAATAGTGACAGGGGTTACATGATAATTAGAAATAATAAAAATAAGAAGATAAAAATATACTCCTGGCTCTTTTCAATCATAACAGTAGATGAAACCGAGCAGGTTGGTCTCCTATTAAGTGAACTTTTAGATCCCTCCCCTGTTTACAGTAAATCTGATAAAAAAATATTTGATTTCGTAAAGAAAGAAGTAAAAAACTTTTCTAAATATAATGATTGCTTCATTATAGTTGATCTTGAAAAATCTAAAGGTGAAGATGAGATATCTTTTGAATTAATAAAAGAAAGATCTATAGAATTTATAGTTAGCAATTATAAAAACTATCTCTCCTCTTTTTAACCTTCCATTCTACTCAATAAATTGGAAAATTCTTTCTGATTAATTCCCACTGAATCTGGGATAAAATCTTCTAGGGAAATAACTTCGTCGTCTTTCTCTGGATATGAGTCAGTAAAGCAGATCTTCACAGATTTCAAAGAAGGGGAATAATACACGTCGCATCTTCTTCCCTTTTTCCTCAAATTCTCGTAACATAACAAATAACCGTCTGGAAGCATTTTAGGATTATGCTCTGCTCTAGAATCTAAAAACCCCTCCAGGTCTTTTATTAAAGTATCTATTTTTTCCTGAGAAAGCTCTGGTATTTGTGAGATCTTTAATATCCCTGAATTCTTAAATATAAAATCCATCATTTCGGATTTTTCCTTAGAGGAAGATCTAAGGTAGATCTCATTCAGATCCTTTGCAAAATCATCTTTAGAATAACCGATCCTGTGATCAAAATTTATGGCGTATTTAAAAGGGGGAACATCAGAATATCCTCGGTCGTGGGATCCCGCCGAAGTGCTTTCGAAAAGAGAACTGAAAGATTTTATATGCCTTAAACTCATTTGTTTTATATATCACTATAAAAAGAAAAAGGGATCAAATAATTGATCCCTTCGCTTGTATTATTAATGCTTATTAGTTAAAAAATTTATTGAAAGCTGGATTTGAAATTTCCTCTGATTCTTCTTCTTCCTCTTCCATTTCATCGGATTCCTCCATGCCCATTTCATGATCCCAATCCATATCCTCTTGATCTCCACCTTCCATTTCTTCTTCTAAATTCTCGTCTTCTTCGAAGTCGTATTCTTCATTGTATTCTTGAACCTCTCTCTCGAATGCATCTTCTTCAGACTCTTCCATTTCCTCTTGCTCCTCTTCTTCATCATCCATTCCCATATCTTCCTCGTCTTCGTCAGATTCCGTATCTTCTTCAGATTCTGTATCTTCCCCGCCTATTTCAAAATCATCTT
>Ga0315901_10003351_pt1 | contig 20888 bp, 25 predicted proteins | sample LakEriMetagenome_10_FD_203761 | JGI IMG/M metagenome (GOLD analysis project Ga0315901, IMG submission 203761) | Freshwater fungal communities from buoy surface, Lake Erie, Ohio, United States - Buoy 2 MA116 | ecosystem: Environmental > Aquatic > Freshwater > Lake | place: USA: Lake Erie, Ohio... | reverse complement strand
AGAAATTGTAAAAAAAATGTTAAAAAGAGCCATTAGATTTTTTACTATGAAAACTATTGGTTATTTTTACAATATCAAAATACAATATGAAACACATACAAACATTTGAAAGCTTCTTAAATGAAGAAACCAAGTATGAAAGTCACGAATCTCTCAGTGAGTCCGTTACCGAGGAAGATATAGCTTCTGCGATTAAACTTATGGAGCCGGCAGCAAAGGCCGCAGGTTTCCAACTCCACGGCAAGGTAAACACCAGACCTGGGAAAAAGCTAACTTCACACGCGGTGTGGACCGTGGCGGGCGAACATCATTCGGGCCGCACGCCATCAAAGGCTGTCTACTTGCTCTGGGCGAAGCCTTACGGTCTATACGTCTCGGTGAGCCAAAAAGGAGAATTTCCCATATCAGGAAAGCCACAGGATTGGGCAGACAAGTTGAAATGGGCAAAGGCATTTGAATAAATAAAAAACAAAAAACAAGAATAATGAAACACTTACAAACATTTGAAAGCTTCTTAAATGAAGGAATGTCTCAGAAAGACATCGTGGCTGCTGCAGAAAAAATGAAAGCCTCTGAGTTCATAAAACACCTAGATAAAAAGAAGGTGGGCTATAGCATGGAAACAGGAAGCCTGACTAACCCAGACAAGGGAATGCTTAACCTGGACATCATTGGCATGAAAGACGGCGAGTCTATTCTCTTTATTGACGGTAAGTATCAAGGCGGAAACAGTTCAGAGTCCACAAACGAGAGCGTCTTGAATGAAGGTAACACTGTCTACATCAGCGATCCAAAATTCAAAGATGAAGCATCTCTTAAGGCTGACATCCTAAAGAAAGCCGGTCCGGCTCTTAACGATCTATTGGCTCGCCAAGGTGTAAAGTACAATCCATTGACAGCAAAGGAAAGAGGTGGTAATAGAATCTCTTTCGATAGTAAGCCGATGACTGGAAAGGACTTGGGATTCATGCAGTATGGTTTCTCTGAAGTCTACATCAACCTCTTTAGCGGTGGAAGCTTTCCTGAAATCAATAAAGCAGCCGGAGAAAATTTTGAGTTTGAGCCTTACATTTGGGCAACCCTAGATTATGCCTACAAGCATACTAACGGTGGATCAAATGGATGTAATTTGATCTTTAGCGGCGAGGACTCTAATAGCATCTACTACGATATTGTTGGCGGAAAATGGTTAACCGCAAAGGAAGCTAGAAATCGTAAAGATTGGAAATAATAAAAATAAAAAAACACGATGAAACACGTACACACATTTGAAAGCTTCTCAGAACCAACCAATGAAGATGCAAGAACTACAGATTCTTCATTAAAGGAATATGTAGGAAAGACAATTAAAGCTATTCTTGAAGACGAAGATGGAGAAAATTCCTATGTAACAATAAAGTTGTCAAATGGTTCGCAGATAAGAATTACCGCTTATCCGACGGGCGGCGGCGGCGTTGGCATGGCAGTTGAATAAAACAAGTAAGATATGAAACACTTAAGCACATTTGAAAACTTCTTGAATGAAGCATCTTCTAGCAATAAGGAATTCTGGAGACTTCCAGACAAAGTTGTTGGAACTGAACTCTATAGAGCCCAAAAAGGACTAGACTCACTCTATTCAACTCTCGCGGCCGGAAATGACCTCGACATGGGGGCTTTGGAAAACATTATTGATTTGTTACAGAAGACAAAGAAACAGGCCAAGAAGTTTAAGAGTGCTGAAGAGATCAAGGGCACTGTCTATGAATCCACGCTGGAAGAGGCTGATGGCGAAGTAATAAAGCTTAGTCTAACAGATACCGCGGCAAAGTCCGTAGGCAAAGAACTGAACGACAATGGCGTTAAGTATAAGATGATCCGCCCAACTGTTTTTGAACTCGTAGATTCTCCAAAGGTTCGAATGGCCATTAAGTTGGCAAAAGAGAGGTTTGGATCAAGCGCAGTCATGGTCGAGAGCACATTAGATGAAGCATACCGAAACATACCTGGAGACGTAAAGATTGCTGGCGAGTATGAGATCACTTCTGGTTCTGAAGTAATTAAGACTAAAATCTCTAGATTTGAAAGAGAAGGAGATGACACAGATGCATTGGTGTTTGCCGATGATAAATACCGTGGCACCTTTGGATCTTTGACTGTAAAGAACAGCGATATGTTCAAATTGCAAAAAGGAGCCGAGGTGAAAGCCAAAGGATCCAAGAACGGCAAAGAAGTAAAAATTAAGAGAGTCGGAGACCTATGAAACACCTACACACATTTGAAAACTTCTTGAACGAGTCTCACTATGCATTCTTAGGAGGAAACTCCAATTTCACAGATGAGGAAATGAGAAAAAATGTAGTTGAAGGAAGAAAACCTGGACCAAAGGAACAAAAGAGAAGACAGATATACCAACTCGCCGGAAACTACCTACACGATAACCCAGAATACAAATCCTTTTCTTATGATGAAGATACAGATGAGTTTCATTTTTACAAAACTGACTGGTCAGTGAGTAATTCAATGCCAGATAAAACAGTTCCACGTCAGTTATTGGAATCCAATTAAAATAGACAAATCACAAAATAAAGTCCAACATGAAACACATACACACATTTGAAAACTTCTTGTCTGAAGGTGCAGAGGAATCCGTCAATGAAGGTAATAACTTCAAAAAGTTTGATGATCTAAAAATTGCTATTAGTCATCATGAAGATGGCAATCCTTACTATGATAAAACTAAATTAGTCAACATGTTTAATCAATTAAGTAGCACTGATCAAGCAAAAGCACGAAAAGAATACGGTGAGTATTTTGGAGTTGGAAAATAAAGAATACTAATGAAACACATACGCACATTTGAAAACTTCTTGAATGAAGGCGCAGATGAATCCGTCAATGAAGGTAACAATAATTGGGGTACGTACAACAGTCCTGAAGGTGCTACCGTTGCAAAAGAAATCAATAAAGCTTATGATAAACTAAATTCTGATGTTGCAAAAGCATTTAATGCTTTCAAATCAACAGTCAGAGTTTATACCGCAGGAGCCAAAAAAGAATTAGGTGACAAGTCAGGGTTTAATGATTCCGAAGGAGAAGAAGCTATGTCATTTGCTATCAAACAATTGATAGCAAAAACTTTTGATATTGACGCTAGAAATGCGTACCACGACGCATTCTGGATGTATGAAAACGAATTGAGCGAGTCTCACTATGCATTCTTAGGAGGAAACTCCAATTTCACAGATGATGAAATGAGAAAAAATGTAGTTGACAAAGTCTTAGGTAAAAACTATGATGCATACATCATGTTTGATGATAGCGCTCCAAAAGGTGAATACGATAAAATGCACAGCAAATACACCAAAGATGTATCTAAATGGGAACAGATATGGAGATCTACATCAGGCCAAAGTGAAGCACGTCTTTCACCGGACAAAAAAGTGGTAAAAGCAACAATTTTTGGTAAAGGCGGAATCATTGGGGCTATTTACGTAAAGAAATAAAAAAATGTTATGAAACACATACACACATTTGAAAGCTTTGTCAATGAAGCGGCTCGAGCTGATATGGGCCCAAAGTCTAGGACCGTGTATAGAAGGTTAAAACACAAAGTCTATACCTTAGCTGAGTTGGAAAGCCTAGTAAAAAGTAAAGGCGTTGAATTACCAAAAGAGCTATACGACAATATAAAGCAGGTTATTGATAAAAAAGGTATTAGCATCGACAGGTTAGTTTTTTCAACCGAGACTGATCACGCATCCAATGGCTTTCATAGTTTGCCTTCCATTACATGGTATGGTGAACTAAGAGACAAAAAGACAGGTGAAACATATCGTTTCTGGGACATAAAAGAGAGTGAAGAGCTTCTTGATGAATCAATCGTTAACGAAGGCGTACTCGTAGAACCCAGCAGATATGTTAGAACTCACGGTAAAAAGCCATCCGGCCAAGGCAAGTGGGCGTTTGAAATTGGCGGCGAAGAAGTTTTTACGCCAACCGCGATGAACTACACTGATGCTCAAAATTGGGCCAAGGAAGAAGCCAAGAAAAAGAACGTAAACGTTGTTTACACTCTTGGATAACCATGTTCAAATACATCTCAGAGATACTCTCCAAGTTTACTCCACGACAGAGGATCAATGCCCTCATCATCCTGGTCTTAACTATCACAGCAATCTCCATCGGCCCAAAGATAGCGGATACGCTGCTCTATGACAACGATGAGTTGGAGCTGAAGGTGGAGAGACAAAAGAAAGAGATTAAAGAGCTCTCGGATCGAGTGACCACTCTAAACACCACGGTACTCAAGAATCAGGAAGAGTGTACCAACACAATCCTTTCAAAAGAACGAGAGATTCTACAGGCAATTGACGAGATCGAGAGAGACGCCAAGGCCCTTCACACAAAGACAATCAAAACAACTTCCAGAGTCGAGACGACATATCCCAGAGTGGCTGTTGAAGAGAACGACAGTCTGCCTAGAGTCTCAGCCATGGTATTACCACGTAAGACTCTCCACCAGTCCACCACAACACTGGACAACGGAAAGGTCCTGGACAACATAAAGCGGTTAAAAGAAAAGATACACAAAGATTTAGGCAAATAAAAAAGGGGCGGTTAAGCCCCTTCTTTTTTGGTCCACTTATTTATTGAACCGTGATCTTCCTACCGCTCTTTTCCTGAGCCTTTTCCAGAGAAATAATCAATACACCCGCTTCAAGTCGAGCTTTCAAAGAGTCCTTGTTTAAGCCACTGACTCCATAAGTCCTCTTCACACGATTGTGTAGGAACCTTGGAAGCTTTCTCTCAGTCTCTGCGTAGATGATGAGGTCTTCTCCTTCAAGTGATACCTCAACCTCTTCCTTCTGGAAACCCGGTAGCAATAGGTGGACTTCAAGTCCGTTTTCAACTGTTTTGACCTCTGACTTGTAGAGTGTCGTTTGAGTCCCTTGAAAGAACTCGTTCAAAAAGAAATCTGTCATAATGTAATTGTTTTTTGTTACAGTAGTAATAGATTCAAAACCGTGCCAGTGCTCTCTGGACATCCTTGAGATGACAACATGTCCGGGACTGCCTTGAGTAATATGACATAATGTAACAGGTCTAGCTCTCTTACTCTAGTTTAGTCCCCTGCATCACCTATTGATGTTTTTATTCAGTTTTCAGAAAAAGTTTTCGGAAACCAGTGAACAACTCTTGAATATAACATCCAAACCGAAAATATATGGCAAACACTGATAACTCTTGCGCAAAGCTAGAGATTAAAGATCTGCATTCTCAATTAATGCAAGCACCTAACGATATTGCAAATGATACATTGGGAGACATCTTAAACCTACAGGCCGAGACGCAAAAGAATGTCTATGGCTATGACTTTGAGAACATGACTCTTCGTCAAGTGATGGACTTCTGGGCTATGAATACCCACGCAATGATCGACGAGATCCACGAAGCGACTGACGCTCTGGGCGGTATCTCAAACGGCGGTTCAGCAATCTGGAAGCGCTGGAAGAAAGACTACGCAAAGTACGCAGACATGAAGTTTTCTGACCTCTCTGCTGACGATCAATTGGAGTGTAAGTTTGAGATCGTTGATATGCTCCACTTCTTCATGAACTATGCAGCATCAATCGGTATGACTTCTGCTGAAATGTACAACATGTACATGAGTAAGAACATGGAAAATCGCGAGCGCCAGAAACGTGGCTATTAAGAAAACATTTGTTAACCCAGAGAATATAAGCATTCTATGATTGATATTGAACAACAAGACTACCAGCTAGCCATATCATACTACAACGAAGAAGGCCAGGTCGCAATTGAAAAATTCAACCTGCCTTCCGACCAAATGTTTGAGTGGACCTACGCTGAACCCGGTCAAAAAATCCATCCTGGTATACTTTCCTGGGATGGAAAACCTGTGAAAAAGAAACGCGCAGCCTACTTGAGTAAGTGGAGGATTGAGGAATTCCTCTGTAGCCTACCTGAACATCAGACCAAAGGAATCTTTTCAGCTCACACACCAAAGAAGTTCTTTGTGGATATTGAGGTTGAGGTTGGAGACGAGTGGCCAAAACCTGAATTGGCCAAGACGCCAGTCACTGCCATCACTTTCTGTAACGACCTAAAGATCTACTCACTGGGCCTAAAGCCTCTGACTCCAGAACAGATTAAGAAGATCAAGGCTCGTATCGAGGAACACTTAAAGGTTGAGGTTGAATTCAGCTACATCTGTTTCCCTAGTGAGTATGATCTGCTCTACTCCTTTTTCCACAAGGCCATACAAAAGATGCCGCTCATTACTGGTTGGAACTTTATTGGATTCGACTGGACCTACATGCTAAACCGCTGCAAGAAACTGGGAATTGATCCGGCCGTGGCCTCTCCGTCGCGAAAGCTCATGGGCCGTGAAGAACTTCCAATGCATAGACTCGTTGTCGACTACTTAAACATCTATGCAAAGTGGGACAGGATCGTGGACATCAAGGAAAACAATACATTGGACTATGTGGCCAAGGCCGCCCTTGGAATCAACAAGGTAAAGTACAATGGAACGCTCCAGGAGCTCTATGAAAAGGACTTTGATTCATACATCTTTTACAACGCGGTAGATACGGCGTTAGTGGAAATGATAGATAAAAAACTAAATACCCTACAAACTTTCCTAAGCCTTGGAACCATTACCAGAGTCGAAGCCTTAAGGGCCTATTCACCAATCTGGATGGCTGAGGCCGCTATGGCCAGGGAAAACTGGAAACGTGGAAGGGTATTCCCAAGGACTGAAAAGCAGTCCACAAGGCGTGAAGGCTATGAAGGCGCATTCGTGGTTGAACCAAAGACTGGTCTCTATGAGTGGGTTACATCATTCGACTTCGCGTCTCTTTATCCCTCTATCATGAGACAGTGGAACATTTCGCCAGAATCCTACATTCGCAACATTGGTCCGAATGATGAGTTTGATCCCTCAAAGACAATCAAGACATCATCGGGTGCATTATTTGAAAGAAATACCGACTCGGTCTTTAGGACAATCCTCACCGAGTATTATGGAAAAAGGAAGGTGGCTAAAAAGGCTTTTGCTGAGATTGAAGAGGAGATCGAACAACTTAAAAAATACTTAAATTGAGAACAACGAGATGAGCAAACTATTTACAGAACGGATTCCCTTTAAGCCGTTTGAGTACCCAGAGTACTACACAGAAGGGTGGCTTAAACAGGCGCAGGCATTCTGGCTTCATACCGAGATTCCAATGCAAGGCGACGTGAAGGACTGGAACGAGAGACTCGACGAGTCGGAAAAGAATCTTGTAGGAAACATCCTACTTGGATTTGCGCAGACAGAGTGCGCGGTCTCTGACTACTGGACCGGCATGGTCACAAAGTGGTTTCCAAAGCATGAGATCCGTCAGATGGCCATGATGTTTGGTTCGCAGGAAACAATTCACGCCACAGCCTATTCGTATTTGAATGAGACTCTTGGACTGGACAATTTTGAGGCTTTCCTACAAGAACCGACCATTAAAGAAAAGTTTGACCTACTCACTGAGACATCGGCTGACTGGACGCCTGAGGATTTGAGAACCAATCCAAAGGCAAGGCTTGAAGTCGCAAGAAGCCTGGCAATCTTTTCGGCATTTGCAGAAGGCGTATCTCTATACTCATCATTTGCAGTCCTCTACTCATTCCAAATGAGAAACCTCTTGAAAGGTATCGGACAGCAGATGAAGTGGTCAGTACGCGATGAATCGCTCCACTCAAAGATGGGCTGTCAACTCTTCCGTCACATGTGCGAAGAATATCCTGAACTCCTTGAAGAGGCTAAAGACTCAATTGAGGAAGCGGCTCGACTCATTGTTGAACTGGAACTAAAGTTCATTGACAAGATGTTTGAGATGGGAGACCTTGAAAATTTGAGAGCATGCGACCTAAAGGAATTCATTAAGCAGAGGACCAACGAGAAGCTGGCTGAGCTTGGTTACAATCCAGTTCCAGGCGGAGACTTCTATTTCAATGTCAATCAAGAAATGTCTGAGAAGCTTGAGTGGTTCTATCACCTCACTGGCGGTGTCACTCATACCGACTTCTTTGCCATGAGACCGACTGACTATTCAAAAGCCAATGAAGGAGAAGACTGGTCTGACCTCTGGTAAAACAAAATGAACTATAGAGTATATAAGAGTATATGAAAAACTACGGAGAAGAATTAGGTTGGGAATTAGGCGTGGATCTTCCTGAATGGGGAAATACCGAAGTCTATGTAAAGACCATATCAAAGGGATATCTACTACCTGGCGAAAAGCCAAAGGATGCATATTGGAGAGTCTGTACCACGGTCGCAAAACGACTCGGTAAGCCACAGATGGCCTCCAAATTTTTTGACTATATCTGGAATGGCTGGCTCTGTCTGGCTTCTCCGGTGCTGTCTAACACTGGAACTGATCGCGGTCTACCCATCTCATGTTTTGGTATTGATGTTGGCGACAGCGTCTATGAGATTGGAAGCAAAAACCTGGAGCTTATGCTCTTGGCCAAACACGGCGGTGGAGTTGGAATTGGCATCAATATGATCCGTCCAGCCGGTTCAAAGATCACAGGAAACGGTACATCAGATGGCGTGGTTCCCTTCTGTAAGATCTATGACTCAACCATCTTGGCCACAAACCAGGGATCGGTACGTCGCGGAGCAGCCAGCGTAAACATTAACATTGATCACAAGGACTTTGAGGACTGGTTGGAGATTCGCGAACCCAAGGGTGATGTGAATCGTCAGTCGCTAAACCTACACCAATGCGCTGTGGTCGGAGACAAGTTTATGCGTAAACTACAGGATGGAGATCCAGATGCACGTCGTAAGTGGGGCAAGCTTCTACAGAAACGTAAAGCCACTGGTGAACCATACATCATGTTCAAGGGCAATGTAAACAAGTCAAACCCTGATCCATACAAGAAAAATGGATTGAAGGTCTTTATGACAAACATCTGTTCTGAGATTGTCTTACACACCGACGAACAACACTCATTTGTCTGCTGTTTGAGTTCCTTGAACCTGGCTAAGTATGATGAGTGGAAAGACACCGATCTCATCTACACAGCAACCGTCTTCCTTGACGGCGTACTCGAAGAGTTCATCCAAAAGGCAAAAGGCTTGCGTGGATTTGAGAACTCAGTTCGATCTGCGGAAAAAGGACGCGCACTTGGCTTAGGTGTTCTTGGCTGGCACACCTACCTCCAGCAAAAAGGACTACCTTTTGAAGGACTCCAGGCACAGTTTGAGACACGTAAGATCTTTTCACAGATGAAGATTGAGAGTGAAAGAGCCTCACGTGACTTGGCAACAGAGTTTGGTGAACCGCTATGGTGCAGAGACAGTGGCTTCCGTAACACACACTTGCGAGCCGTTGCACCGACCGTTTCCAATTCAAAGCTTAGCGGCAATGTATCTTCTGGTATTGAACCGTGGGCTGCAAACGTCTTCACTGAGCAGACTGCCAAGGGGACTTTCATTCGTAAGAATCCTGAATTGGAAAGAGCACTGCGCAAGATTGGAAAGAATAACAAGGAGACTTGGGATAAGATCCTTGAGGACGAAGGCTCAGTACAAGGATTAGACTTCCTTGATGAGTGGATCTACATCGATGGAAAACTCCATGAGAAGTCTACTGTCACAGACGAAAACCTCTTGACAAAGTCTTACTCTGTCAAAGACGTGTTTAGGACTTTCAAAGAGATCAATCAGTTGGAACTTGTAAAACAGGCCGGCATTCGCCAGCAGTACATCGACCAAGCCGTATCTCTAAATCTGGCTTTCCCTTCCACTGCTGAACCAAAGTGGATAAATAATGTACACATGGAAGCATGGAAGCAGGGTATCAAGACTCTATACTACATGAGGACTGAATCTGTGCTTAGAGGAGATATTGCTGCAAGGGCAACCAATCCGGACTGTGTAAGCTGCGAGGGCTAATACTATGGCTGTAAGAATTACAACAGATGGAAAAGTTAAAGTCGTTCACCCAGAGGATTCTTTCTTCTGGGAGAACGACCTTATGTCCTTGACCTCTGAAGAACACGAGAGGTTTAGGCTTGGACCCGTCTGGATCCTTGCAAGTTCAACTCCAAAGGGTGGGACTGTGAATCAGATTGCTTCATACTTCTTGGAGGCCAAAGCCTATGGCGACGTACTTGTGGTGCCTGATTCCCAGATGCCATTTACAGAAGAGAGCAGCTTTGATTCTCAAATACCACCTTCACATGTTGATGCCGGTATCATCCTTGCAATCTACAAGATCATCAAGGACTACAGGCTCTCCAAGGAGATTCCAAAGAATGAATACGTCTACAAGCCATCTGGCAAGGTTGACGATGATGTCACAGCATTCTACCACAAGGCATATGAGAACGTGATAAAGAAAGACTTCAAGGAGACTGGCATCATGTTTGAGACTTTTGACGACGTCTACATCGTAGAAAGCCTCTCGGATATGAGAAAGACTGTGAAGGAGATGATCGACCTCTACGTCGAGGCTGAGGAGTATGAAAAATGCGCAGCCTTGCAGAGAGTCTTGGACAGTATCTGAAATGTTAAAAATTGTTAAAAGTGGGGTAGAAATTTTTCTATCCCATTCTTTTTGGTTAAATTTATACTATCAAATAAAAACCTAATGAGTAATCGTTTCGACTTAGAACAACAATACATGGCCGCCAAGGAGGCCTACTACAACGGTTCACCAATTCTTACCGATGACGAATTTGACAGAATAGAAGCGGATTTGCTTTCTCTTGGTTCTGATGTTCCATACATTGTTGGTGCCGATGATCGCAAGGCAAAGTATTCTCATCCATCCAAAATGTTATCCTTGGCCAAGTACCAGGCTTTACACAATGGTACGCCACCTACTGAATCTGCAATCGCATGGATGAAAAAGTTTGGTGCTACCTCTTTTGAAATTACTCCAAAGTACGATGGTAACGCGGCAAACTGTATCTACATAGACGGTAAACTATCTCAGGTCCTCTCTCGCGGTAACGGTACCAAAGGCCGAGATATTACCGACAAGGTTCGACACAATCTTCCAGATACTATCGATCATAAAGGCATCGTGGAAGTTCGCGGCGAGGTAGTAATCAAGATAACAACATTTGTTCGGAAATACTCATCATTCAAGAATCCGCGTAACTACGTTGCCGGTGTTCTGAACCGAGATGAAAATCCTGCCGGCGTTATCTCTGATCTGGATTTTGTACCAGTTGAAGTACGTATTCACAATGACGGTGAAATCTCATTTGAATCCCCAAGCAGCCTTAAAGGTTTCCAACACTATCCGTTCCTTTCATACGTTGAACCAGTTGAATTTGAAAACTGCTTCAACGCAATGACCACGTATCGTGAAGACTCTGACTACCAATTGGATGGTTTCGTAATAAAGGCCCCGGAAGGCCTCCGTCCACAGTGGGGAGAAAACTCACACGACCCAAACTGGGCAATCGCTATCAAGTTTCCGCCAAAGGAGGCAATCACCAAGATCAAATCTATCTCTTGGCAGTATGGAAAATCTGGCGCAGTTACTCCAGTGGCTGTCATGGAACCGGTTGACCTTGATGGTTCGACTGTATCAAGAGCTGCACTATTCAACTACACATACCTAAAGAATATGGGTGCCTATCCAGGTGCTACCGTGGTTATTGCAAAGTCTGGGGATATCATTCCACAGATCCTTCGAGTTATTGAACAGGGAAAGGTGGAAGACTTCCAAAGCCCTACTCACTGTAAGTGTGGATCTGAATTGGCGGTCTCAGGAGTACACCTCCTCTGCGAAAGCGAGAACTGTATCAATGACGAATGGCATAAGTTTGCTCAGGGCGTAGCCTGGTTGGACCTTGACGGTGTAGGTGGCGCAATGGTTAAACAACTCTTTGCTGCCGGCTATCGCAGTGGATTGGAATTACTCAATCCAACAAAGTTCAACAAGGAAATCCTCATTCAAAAAGACTTCAAGGATGGAAAGATCTTGGCTAACATGTTGGAACAGGTTTCCCGCATCACCGAGATCACGCCAAAGGAAATCCTAATGATCATGGCTTTCCGTAACATGGGTGCAACCACTGCAAAACAGGTAGGTAACTACATTGCTGGCGTGGAATACAGCTTCCATGGTTTGGAAAAGAATGTGGTCTCTGGGTTCGGCCCAGGCGAGGCTAAAAGGATCTCCTACGATGCAGCAGCTGCCGAGGTTGGTCAGTTCATCAAGGTTGTATTACCCGAGGCAATCTCAGCTGAGAGCACTTCCTACGAGATGACAGGATCTCCAAAGGGCGCTGGTTTCAAGACCAAGCAGGAATTCATGGATGCTGCAAAGTCCAAGGGTTACCACCACACCGGCCTCAAAGATGCAAAGGTTCTCTTCACAGATGACCTTAACTCCACCAGTTCCAAGATGGAGGCTGCACGTAAAAAAGGCGTTCGTATCATGCTCTACTCTGAGCTGTAATAGGAAAGTTCACTCAGGTGAATCTATTCCACATAAAATGGTATACTATATTAAGATAGGGACATATCACTAGAGTGTCCCTAATTAACCCAAAAACTTAATCAATACATCCGTATAAAAAATAAAAAAGATATGGCAAAAGCCAAGAATACCAATTCAAATAAAGACATTGTAGCATTAACGGACTTTGAACACGTCCTACATAGGCCGACCATGTACATTGGTTCTGTGGAAAAATCCGAGGAGAAGGTACAGATTGTGGAGGAGGGTCAAATCATTGAAAAGAGCAAGATCATCTCGGTTGGTTTCTATAAGATGCTGAACGAGATCGTTGACAATGCATTTGACGAGGCCAAGAGGATGAAAGGCGAAATGAAGAAAATCTCTGTAAAGATCAACTCCAAGACCAATGAGGTTCAAGTTTCCGACTTTGGTGGAGGGTTCCTCAATGCTGAGCAAAAGAATTCAAAGACCGGCATGTCAAACGTTGAGACTGCAATGTCCATGTTACGCGCAGGATCTAACTTCTACAATGAAGGCAGCGAGGACAGCCTCATCGGTACCAACGGTGTTGGCGCGGCTCTTGTAAATATGCTCTCGGAAGAGTTTAAGATTGTGACTGTGAACGAGAACACTGAGTATGGTATCACTTGGAATCGTTTTGTAAAGTCAAACGAATACACAAAGAAGCGGGACAAGAAAGTACCGACCGGCACAAGCGTAACATTTACACCAAGAAGAGACATTTTCAAAGACTGCTCTTGGGACAAGGAATACCTACACACAATGTTCATCTTTAGAGAATTCCTAAAGAAGCAGGATCCAGTGATCTCAAACCTGGAAATTGAATTCCTCTATGATGAAAAGCCACTCAAGCTTGACGTAAACTTTATTCCTGAGAATGCTGTGACTGTGACAGGAAAACACGGCGTCTTCTTTGCATGGGAACGATATGAGAACGGCGCAAACGCTTCATTCATTAACGGTGCAATCTGTACTGGAATCCATGAGAAAGTCTTTGTGGACTGGGTGAATGAAATGTTCGACTATAACCTGGCTCACCACTTCTACCAGACTTTCATTGTACTCAACTTTCCACCAAAGTTGGTCCGTTTTGCTGATCAAAACAAAACTCGATACGCAGCAGGCCGCTGGGAAATCCAGCCACTGATGGAGAAAGACTTCCTAAAGAAGTTAAAATGGGTGGTACCGCGCTCAGACTTCTATGATGCCATTCGAAAGAAGATCGAGGAACGAAACATGACTCAAGACCTGAAGGCCATCAAATCAAAGAAGAAAGCTGCAGCCAAGAGAATCAGCGACAAATACTTTCCACCATCACAGACAAAGGGAACGCTCTTCATCGTGGAAGGTTCTTCAGCGATGGGCTCTATCCTACAGAAGAGGAATCCAAAGAGCGATGCAGTCTACTCATTGAAAGGAAAGATCAAGAATGCCAGGACCCTGGGGGATTTGAGTTCCAATAATGAGATCATCGACCTCATGAACATCCTCAACCTCGAGCCCAGAGACGGTAGCCGCTGTTCATTTGAAAATGTGGTTATTGCAACCGACTGGGACCCTGATGGAATTGGACACATCGCCTCATTGGTGATCAACCTCTTCTACAAATGGTTTCCACAGGTTGTAGAAACTGGAAAACTACACATTCTCATTACCCCACTAGTCTCAGCCGAGGTAAAAAAGAAACGCGAATACTTCTATTCGCTACACGACTGGTCTAACTTTGAAAAGAGCGGTGCGGCTTTCAACGGCGTAAGATACCTTAAGGGTCTGGGATCCTTAAGCATCCAGGACTGGGAAGTTGTAATGGCTGAGCGTAAGATGTTTAAGATTAGAGTCGATCGCAGTGCTGGAAAGTACATGGATATTGCCTTTGGTAACAGCGCAGACCGCAGGAAGAAGTGGCTCGAAGGCAAAATCTAAATGATATATAGAAGGTAAAAAATAAGAGAACGTAATGAAACACATTCAAGAATTTGAACAGTTTTCTTCTGAAAACAACAATGAGATAAAAGAAGGCGCAGGGTATGTTGAGGTAATGGATCTTACTCGAGTTGCAAATGCTTTAGGTGAAATCCAAAGAGTATGGGCTGAATGGAAATCCGGTCCAATGACAGAACCGAAAGACATTAAGCCAGCACAGAAAGATCTGAAAGCGTGGGTTGATCGCTGGTTCAAAGATAACATTAAGTAAGAATCATAAAATCAAACAAAGATAAATGAACACAGAACTACTCGTCAACGTAATACAATTCCAGGCGCAGTTGAGAATTCTTCACTGGCAAACTGAGTCATTTGCTGAGCACATGGCTTTTGGTCGTACTTACGACGCGCTGGACGACCTGTTTGACAAACTCATTGAATCATATAGCGGTAAGTACGGCAGACCTAAGTTTGGCGGAGTAAAGACAATTTCTTTTGCAGACTATGAAACTCTAAAGATTGAGACATACTTGCAGACGGTAGACGACTACTTTGTAGACCTATTCATGGCTGACCAGGACGCAGAATTGGCAAACATTCGCGATGAGGTCCGTGACAGCATTCAGACCTTGAAATACCTCTTGACCCTGAAGTAAGAAACAGTATTACACATAGGATAGCCCTGGAATTTTCTGGGGCTTTTTTATGTGGAAAACTATGTGAACTCTAATGAATATAAGACTAAAGTAAAAGTATACAATGGCAAAAAAGATTTATCCACTCAACATTTCAAGGCAGATCGACACCAACTTTAGAAATTACGCTCTATACGTACTCGAGAACAGGGGCATCCCATCTTTCTACGACGGTTTGACCAACGTACAGAGGTTCATCCTCCTCAATGCGCCAGCCAGTTTCAATAAGACCATATCACTTGTAGGATCATGCATCTCGGACGGTTACCACCACGGTGATAAGTCTTTGACTGGCGCTGTGAATAAATTAGCCAGGCCCTTTGGATGCTCGGAACAGTTGCTTCTTGGCGATGGATTCTTTGGAACTCCAGTAAACCAGGAGGCGTCCGCTGCTCGTTACACCTCAGTGAAGATCAATCCAGCCATCAATGAAATGATTAAGAAGTCCGAGTTCCTCAATCGCAGGAACGAGGAAGGTAACTGGGATTCCCTTTGGGTAGATCTACCGATTGGCCTAACCAACACCATCGTAGGTATCGCCGTTGGTTACAAGACCACGGTCTTACCACGAGACCTAAAGGACATTCAAAAGTTCCTTGATGGAAAAGCAAAGCAGATCATTCCAAAGTTCAAAGGCTTTACCGGAAAGATCACTCGCTTCAAAGGCATGGACAAGACCTGGCTCATTGAAGGTGTGACTGAGCGCAAAGACTTTGAACACGTGATTCGTGTAACAGAGTTACCACCGCTGATGAGGTACCCGGCCTTCCTAAAGAAATTGGATAGCATCAATACCTACTTTGGTGGCATGATGAGGATAACAAACAACTCATCCACAAACGTTGACATCCACATCAAGTTTACCGGCTCAGCCAATGACTGGGATGCTTTTGCAGGTATGATTGAAAAGTCCACAAAGATGTTGGTGACTGAGACTCCGGTCTTTGTTAAAGACGGAGTGGTACTTGAGTATGACAAGATAGAGGACTACGTGGAAGACTTCAAGTACCGACTTGCTGAATTGAAAGTAAAGCGTACCGAGTACTTCCTCCACGTAAACAGTGAGGAGCTGGTCTTCCAACGCTGCAAGGAGAAGTACCTCATGTTTATGTTGGCTAACGAGGGAAAAGTCTATAAGGAGGATGAGATTGATGCTTTCCTCAAAGAATTGACTAAGACATTGGTTGACGAGATTGGATCCTCAGTAAAGAGGAGACTGAATGCAATCCTCTTGAGGTCTCTATCTGACGAGGAATTGACTAGGACTCGCGCCAAGATTGCTGAACTTGAAAAAGAGGTTGAGAAACAGAAAGCCGAACTCCAAATTGCTATTGATGCATACAGTTCTATGGAGGACACTTCAATAAAGAGAGGAACACAAAACAAATCCACAAAAAATGTAAACCTCATGGAAGACATTGAGGAAGAGATCGATGGAATTTCTATCTATCGTGACGAGGAAGAAGAGATCTATGAAAACGAATAATATGAGCAGTATCACGAATAAGGGCGTCACCGTACTTGGCGACCACATCTGGTTCTATGGACCAATTGACGAGGAATCAGCACTAGAATTGAACAGAGAATTGCAGGACATGTCCATGAAAATGGCGCCGACAGCCTTCTCTTCCATGCAGGAGGTGGCCTCGCCTGCGCCAATCTGGCTTCATATCAACTCACCTGGTGGAGACGTTTTCTCCTCCTTTGCAATCGCCGACACCATTGAACGTATTGCTCAAGTGGTACCAGTAATTACAATTGTTGAAGGCTGCGCAGCCAGCGGAGCCACTCTTGTATCAATGGCTGGTACGAAGAGGCTGATACGTAAGAATGCGTTCATGTTGATCCACGAACTATCGACTGTTATGTGGGGCAAGCACACTGACCTTAAAGACGGTGTGGCAAACAATGAGACCATCATGCGTAACATAAAGGAATACTACATCGCAAACTCCAAGATTCCAAAAGAAAAGATCGAGGACATCCTAAAGAAGGACATCTGGTGGAATGCCAAGACCTGTCTAAAATATGGACTCGTTGATCAAATAATCTAAAAACTTCTTTACACTAACTTAATATAAGAATAAACCCTTAAAACTTTATGAAAAAACAACAGCTTGTTTTGACCATGAACTCCTCAGCGGGTCTGGTGAATTTTTTGAAGCGCTTTGCGCCAGTTTCTAACAGCCTTTTGCTTGAATTTGAAGACGGCAACATCAAGGCTAAAACTCACACTCCCGAGCGTTCGGTGGTAAAATCTTCAAAGACTTCTCTTTCTGAAGTGTTTGATTCTAGTGGAACCGAAAGTATTGAAAAGACCTTGTTTGGTGTCTACTCAGTAGATAAACTCATCAAGTCTTTCTCTCACTTTGGTGATTCTCCAGTGGAGTTCATCCTTGAATGCGAAAAGACCGATGAAGGCTGGGTTGGTATCTCAATCATCCTAAAGAATGAAACTTTGGAAATCAATTTCCAATGCGCAAGCCTTCGCCTCTTCACTCACATCACTGACGAAATGATGTCTAAGATTGCTGACTCATCAGGTGCTGAAAACTCTTTCGTTATGGCCAAGGAATCTCAGGCGCGTATCAACAGCCTTTCCGGTATTGACGGCGACCAGAAGTTGGTAACCATCGAGGCAAAGTCTGGAACAGCTTTCGCTCGCGGTAAGAGCTTCAACCTTACCCTGGTTCCATCTAAGGATGATGCCGATGTATCAATCAGCGTCTACAAATCACAGTTCTCATTCCTTGACAAGGAGGATATGACCGTCTATATGAACGAAGACCGTTTGATCTTCTATTCTCTTGAGACAGACACTAAAATGATCATCGGAAAAGCTGACTGATGAAGTACTGTAAGATCGACCCCGAGACAGCGACGAGAGAGGAAATCATTTCCGAAATCAATCGTTTGACTCTCCTCATGAACTCAAAGATGAACGAGGAACAGGCGATCAAGATCTTTATTAACTCAGTGTATGGTGCAACGGCCTCTCCATTCTTTGTTGGTTACAACGTAAGAGTGGCTGAGGCCATTACACTACAAGGCCAGGAAATGATTAAGTTTGTGACAAAGATCATCAACCGATACTTTTCAGAATTCTGGTACCGTGACACTGAGTTACATCAAAAGCTTGGCCTCAACCGCATCGACAGAGTAACACGTGAGGTTGCCATCTATGGCGATACTGACTCCTGTTATATCACGTTTGAAGAGGTTGTGGCTGGATGCGATTGGGCAGGTGATCCTCGCGAACTCATCCTTGGAATCTATGAACATCGCTTAAAGGCATACCTTGATAAGAACTTTAATGCCTTTGCACAATCCATGGGTACTGAAAACATTCAGAACCTGGAAATGGAAACAATCTCCTACTCGGCAATCTTCCTCAAGAAAAAGAAGTATGTACTGGATATGGCATGGAAGACCGGTGAAGGCCGTGGTATCTTCTATGAAAGCACTCAAAAGATCAAGGCCACTGGTGTGGAAATTGCCCAGTCATCGACTCCGGCTTTTGCCCGCGCCAAGATTAAGGATCTCCTGAAGTACATCTTCAACGAAAAGAAAAAACTTAACCTAAAGAAGTTTACCGAGATCTTGAAGAGGGAAAAGGAGGCTTTCATGCTGGATAACATTGAAAACGTCTCCATGTCCTCGAACATCAATGACTATGAAAAAGGCATAGCCAACGACAGGAATAAGCTTGTGATCAACTCTGCTTGTCCAATCCACGTCAGGGCAGCCGGTTATCACAACTTCTTGGTAAACAACAGTAAGTGGAAGAATCGTTACCAGTTGATTAAGACCGGCGACAAGATCCGCTACTACTATGCCAAGGTTGAAGGCGTCGGCGAGAACGTATTTGCATTTTCCCCAGCCAGCTTTCCAATTGAAATTGCTCCAAAGGTTGACTACGACCTGCAATTTTCAAAGTGTATCATTGATCCAATTAACCGCTTCATCTTGGCCATTGGCCTACCGGCAATATCGCCAGAACTCATAGTAAGAACTCAACTATTCTAAAAATAAAATGGCAAAAGAATACTCATTCTCAGAACTCGACGCCCTTCTCAGCAAAGTCAGCCCGAAGGGTTCCATCATCACGGAAAATAGCTACTCCAGGATCGATGAATTTATCTCACTTGGAAATTATGTACTCAATGCGCAGGTCAGTGGTTCACTCTTTGGTGGAATCCCTAACAGCCGAAGCATCTGTATTGCCGGTGAATCCGGTACCGGTAAGACCTTCCTTACCCTTAATGCCTGCCGTGAAGCTCAAAAGATGGGTTACAACATCATCTATTGCGACTCCGAGGCTGCAGTCGACGAGGAAGTAATCAAAAACTTTGGTGTTGATCCATCACGTTTCCGCTATCAGCCGGTGAGTACACCTCTGGAAGTCCGTCACTTTGTGGCTAACCTCTGTGACCAGCTAAAGAACATCAAGGCCAAGGGCGGAGCAATCCCAAAGGTAATGCTTGTCCTGGATTCTCTTGGTAACTTGGCCACAATGAAAGAACGTAATGATGCCATGTCCGGTAACGACAAGAAGGATATGACCAAGCAACAGGAATTGCGTTCTCTCTTCCGTGTTATCACAGCTGACTTGGCTGAGTTGAAGATACCTTTCATCTTTACTAACCACACATACGCAGCAGTTGGATCATACATTCCAGGCCAAGTGGTATCTGGTGGCGGTGGCGCAATCTACAATGCATCTATCATTCTTATGCTATCCAAGGCTGGATTGAAAGAGGGCGGCGACGAGGCTGCGGCTGCTGGTATTCAAAAGACTGGTATCATTGTTACCTCAAAGCCTGCAAAGAACCGCTTTGCTCGTCCTATTCCAGTGAAATTCCACATCAGCTTCTACAAGGGTATGAACCCATACGTTGGTCTGGAAAGCTTCATCAACTGGGAAAACTGTGGAATCCAGAGAGGAAAACTGCTCGACGAAAAGACCTTCAATAAGTATATTGCTGGAAAACCGGCCGAGGAAGTAATTGGTAAGACCCGTTTCATGCATACGGACGAGGATGGCGTAGAACGCCCATACTACATCGAACCAAAAGAGACGGCCAGGACTTTTGTGGTTCGTCACCTCTGCGCCGAGATTAAGCCTCAGGAACTCTTTACTCCACGCGTAATCAATGAGGAAGTGCTACGTGAATTGGATGAGAAAGTCATTCAACCAATGTTTAAGCTTCCAAACATCAGCGAAATCGACGAGATCGAGGAGGATGAAATCATTTCTGAAGTTGAACTCGACGGTGAAGAATGAGAATCGATAGAAAGAAGCTCAAACTAAAATGGGCACTTGATCTCTACCAGGAGTTGGAAGGCTTTCCTACACGCGAGGACTGTCTCTACCTCCTGGTAAAGACTCTCGAGGAGAATGAAATGCTGGACAAGGAGTTCAATATACACAATGTCTGGGGTGGAATGAAATCTCTACACCACAATGGCGTAAACATACAAAACTTCCTGGAAAGCATAAGTGACGCTGAGGGTGGTCATCACTTCATAAAAAGAACCACTCGCGAAAAGAGGACCTGGAGCTATGTTCTCGTTGAACATCCATGGATGGAAAACCAAAGTTCACCTCATGAATAAAAGAATAAACTAACAAATACAGATGCAAAGTTCCCACTTAGAAAAGATTTTTTATCACTATGCCCTGGAGAACCTGGAATTTCTCAATGTTGTGAAATCCAGGTTCTTTGATTCTCCGGACATAAAGAAGCTCTACGAAATCTCCATAGAATTCTATGAG
>Ga0315901_10003350_pt1 | contig 20891 bp, 10 predicted proteins | sample LakEriMetagenome_10_FD_203761 | JGI IMG/M metagenome (GOLD analysis project Ga0315901, IMG submission 203761) | Freshwater fungal communities from buoy surface, Lake Erie, Ohio, United States - Buoy 2 MA116 | ecosystem: Environmental > Aquatic > Freshwater > Lake | place: USA: Lake Erie, Ohio... | reverse complement strand
AGGCTTGTGTATGGTAACTATGTCGAGGGTTATGACTTGATTGATAAGTTTGACAGTCCGTTGAGGCTAACATACTATACAGACCTTCAGACAGAAATAATCAACAATTTTGACCTTTCAGATAATACTGATAATGGTGTATACAATTGGGGTAGTTTTGAGGTAGTACCAAATGCAATGCTTGTTGTTGACTTCACAAATGTTGCAAACAACTTAAATGCAGGGGCACAGATTACTATTGATGTAGAACTAACACATAACAGGTTTACAGGGTATTCTCCTTCACCACCTTCACAAATAACACAATCAGCACAATTCAATTGGACATTCACATTGCCGACTAACTATGCAAGTGTGGCTGCAATGGCTTCGTCAGTTCAGTTCCAAGATGCTGTTGGTACTGTTGCAAATATCAAACCTGTATATGACCCAAATCCATTGAATCCAACATCATGCGATGGATTTACGTTTACAGATGTATTTAACTGTTCTATCCCAAATACATTAAGTCTTGGATTCTCAACAATTCCACTTGGTAATACTTTTGTATCAAAATCACAAAGTGGAATAACAGGTCCGGGACAGCCAATATTTATTTCACCTGTATATCTTGGTGATATCAATAAAGTTGGGTTCACATTTCCTGCAATGAAATTTCAGGAAGACCGCAATAACCCAACATCCCCACAGTATAGCGTCTATGAATTCTTTGAAATAGATAATGCTCGTGTTTCTTTCACGGATGTTGGAGCGATGAAGAGCCTTCACAGCAATCGTGGATATGATGTCGGGATTGTGTACATGGACGAGTTTAACCGTGCAAGCACTGCATTGGTTAGTGAGAATAATACAGTACACGTTCCATGTGGTAATTGTGACAGCAGGAATTGGATTAAGGTAACCATACCGACTACACAACGTGCCCCATATTGGGCAAAGCGTTACAAGTTTGTAATCAAGGCAGACAGGGAAAATTATGAGACAATATATGCAAGCATATTCTTCATAGACCCTGCTACGAACAATGCTTATATCCTTTTGGATGGTGAGAATGCACGTAAGGTTGAGTCAGGTGACAGATTGATTGTGAAGGCTGATTCTACAGGTCCTGCTCAAACTTGTCAATACGTTACTGTTCTTGAGAAAGAGGCGAAGCCTGATGACTTCCTTCAGATACCAAGTGTTTTAGACCCAAGTACAAATATCCATGTGCCCGGTGGTGTATACATGAAAGTGAATCCAAACAATTTGAGTTTGGTATACGATGAAGAGTCTTATATAACATATGGCACAATAAATAGAGTTGCTTCAGGAGCAGGTTTATATCCTGTTGTTTATTATCCTGTAAATAGATATGATACTGTAACATCACAGTGGTCAGACTATGATATACCCGCAGGTAGTAGAATAGTATTTGATTTTGAATTTGAAAGAAGGGGTTCAGCAAGTAGTAATAATTGTGAAAAAAGATACTATAAACTAACAAAGACACTAATATCATCATCTAACTATATAAATTTCAAGGCTTGGTTTGATGGTGATAATGTAGAAAATATACTTAATGATGGGTTCCAAGAAGTAGGAGGGGTTGGACAGTGTTCAATTGGTAATGTATATAACAATACTTTATTAAATGGTACAATACCATATTCTAATACTGATTATACATTTTCACCACCCGGAGATTTATGCAATAATCAATATCAGTTCATACAAGACCCTTCTACACTAAAGACAGCATTGAGGATAATCGGTACTCGTGCTTGTGGTACTAATAAAAACAACAGGTCTACATTAAAGGTCAATATCCAAGTATTCAGGGCAGAAGACCTTCTGATATTTGAGACCGAGCCGAGCGATACATTGCCTGATGTGTTCTACGAGAACAATATGTCATTTGGTGTAGGACCTAATGGTGAACACTTGGGCAATATCCAAGACCAAGACTTTGGAACATCAACATCAGGGATAGTAGACACTCAGTTCTTCAATTGCTTTGCATATGGCAACGGAGCAGAGTCATACAAGGTAAGGGATTCCGTTGTCGGAAGGACATTCAACTTGGGCAACAGGATTACTACAGTTGCCGCACAAGACTACAAAGAAGCAGACAGGTTTGCAGACCTCACGTATTCGGGTGTATACAACGACGAGAGCAACGTGAACAGGCTGAACGCATTCAATATGGGTCTGCTGAACTTCAAAGCGTTGGAGGACTCCTTTGGACCCATTACGTTGATTGATGCACGTGAGACTGATATACTTGTTCTTCAGGAAGACAAAATCTCTTATGTACTTGCAGGTAAAAACCTTTTGTCTGATGCTGCCGCAGGTGGTGCAATCACATCTGTTCCTGAAGTATTGGGGACTCAGATTGCTCGTATCGAAAAATACGGCAACAGTTTCAACCCTGAATCATTTGCAAAGTGGGGGTCAGACAAGTTCTTCACGGATGCAAAACGTGGTGCTGTAATCCAATTGCAGGGTGACTCGTACAACAATGAAAGGCTTGCTGTAATTTCTGAAGCCAATATGCGTCCTTGGTTCAGGGACGTATTCATCGACACATTGGGCAAGCAGAAGTTGGGTGGATACGACCCATACATGACCGAGTACGTGTTGTCAACCAACAACATACCAATCCCTACACCTTCGGATTGCATTGGCTGTGGTTTCAAGCAGACATTCACAATCCTTGGTCCTGAGAATCCTCAAATCTATTGCGTGGATTTGGGCATTCTTGTGGGGGACTTTACTATCACTTGGGAAATTACGAGCCTTACACCGGGTGCTACAGTATCCGTTGATGCGACATACGATGGTGTTACGACATCTTCGGGACCTGTTGTTTCAGGTGGGTCATTATCAATCACAAAGGGAGGTGTTTCACCTACCACAGTTGACATAGACATATCATCCACAGGTCTTGCATCAGTGAAGGTTACCGTGTCCTGCCCTGAGGTTACCGAGATAACAATCATCGAGGTAGTTCTTACGGATGATGTTGACAGTGGCAAGTACATCCACGCTGAGTACAAGTACGTGAACGGTCCGTACATCAGTCCGACCACATCGAACTTGGTTACGTTCCAATCCTCAATGACAGTGCCCTTGGTTTCGAGGTACAATTCCTCTACAGGGGCACAAGGATTTGGAAGTTTCCCACTTGATGGTTCTGTTGTGACACTTATCTCCAACAAGATAGGGTTCGATGATTTCGACTTCAATCCTGCAACGAACAACTTCAGGTGGTTGAGGTCTAACACACTGTACAACAACACGAGCGTTGATATCAATGCTCTATTGGTTGCTGCAAACGTCGCTGCTCCAATCATGGGGTCAGCACCAACGTATTACGCAGACTTCGTGATGCCGACATCTACAGACCAATACCTGTACTTGATTTGGGACTTGCGTTCTCCTGTCGAGACTGTGTTGTGTTACGACGAGTTGTCCCTGATTTCTGCTTGCTGTGGTTGTGGTGGATGTCTTGAGTTGTGTTCGTACTATGAACTGACCAACAGCACTGAAGGAGCGAATGTTCAATACACCGACTGTTCTTCAGGCGAGACATTCATTGTGAGCGTACCACTTGGGGTATCATACCTATGCTCAAGCACATTGCCTGTACCAATCAGGGGTGCTGAGGTTGATGTTGTATTTTCGGAATGTGGATGTCCATCAATAACGTAAATTTGAATCATGCCATCATCAACATTTTATATAAACGGACCTACACTGTCACTGGCAACAGCCGTATTCACGGATGCTGCCATGACAACCTGTGCTGCTGATGGATACTATTCGGATGGCTCCGTAGTCAGATATCAATCTGCGTGTTCGCTTCTTCCTGAGGCGATGTGCCCTGAATGTATTCCGTTGTGCGGTGACAACAACATCGTGTACAACGTGACACCGGGGATTGGATTGGTTCACGTGTACATCGACACAGGTTCAGCACTTGGTGCGATTGTAATCAGGTTCAACCCTTATACCATCCCGATTGGTTTCCTGTCTCAGTTCGGGACTTTGAGTTACAACGGATTCTCATCCAACCTTCATGGGTGGCTTCAGGGGACTGCGAACCTTCCTACATTCGTTGGTGAGACCGCATTGGATTGTGGTATCGTTGCAGGTTCTCCGTACACGCTTGACGAGTATGCATACCAAGGGGCAGGATTCGTACCGTTGATGACCACGGTATCTGTTTCGGTAGGTGCAGGTCAGATGCAGACCACCACTGTCGCTCCAACAGAGTGCGTGATGGTCATCCCTAAGTTGGATAATACGTTCACAGTAGTGAACAATATGTTCTATTCAATCTGTGGAAGTCCCGGTCAGTTCGATATCGAGGTTGCCTGTCCTGCTCCTTTGAATGATTGGAAGGGTGGCAAAATAAAAGGTACTGCAACAGAGGCTTGTTTGACACCTGCTGACAAGACATATTACTATGTCCATGTGAACGGCAGCGGTGGTGTACTTGGGTTGTACGATATTGTATTCTCAGACCCGAATGGTCAATCACCATTGTCGGCAGGATACTACAGCACAGGCTCAATGAGTGGCTCATGGTCTTGGGTTCAGGTGGATGCAAACGGTGTGGTCATTGCATTCGGTTCATGTGAGCCGACATCTTTCTATGAAGTCACAAAATGCTACGACTACCTGTCTACTGAAATCATAGGCGTACCTGCTACTTTGTTAATCGGTGACTTTGTAGAATTGGTTGAATATCCGGGGTGCGTATGGTATGTTACAGGAACTGCTGTCGCTCCTGCTACTGCCACATTCTTTCAAATGGGAGTTGATTGTGCGTCTCAGTGCAGCAAGTATTATTTGAAGAATTTGTCTGCATCTCCTGCTGAACTGATTTATACTGACTGTGATGGCAATGCTGTTTCAGGTATTTATATGGCAGGTGGTGACAAGATATTCATATGTGCAAGAACAATAGACCCTGTTGTTTTGCCACCTGCAATAGAGTTTGCATTACAGGGGTGCGTCTGCGATTATACATTTGTATATAAAGTGGCACTCTGCGGAGACTCTTCCGTTGAGTTCATCGTATCCTCAACATATGCTGTAGACCCTGCATTCTTGGTTAAGATTACCGTTACTGAATACCAAGATTGTTGGTTTGAGATTGTCGAGGAATCCACGGCATATCCTACTGCCAACATTGTTTCCGACAATGCAGGTGCATTCGACTGTGATTCTGTTTGTTTCAGGTATAAAATCACAAACACGGATGTAGTAAGCGTTCAGGTGAATTACACCACTTGTGACTTCACACCATCGAATATCATAGTCCCTGTCGGAGGCATTGCATACATTTGTGCCATCTCCAATACACCAACCACGATGGGTAGTGCTTTGATTGAGTTTGACCAATGCAATTGCTCTTAATATGGCTGCTATTACTTACGACTATACGCTTTCTTATGATGATGGGGTTGAGGGGTGGACTTCATTCTTCTCCTACAAACCCGATTGGATGATTGGGATGAATCAGTTCTTCTACACGTTTAATGGTGGGAATCTGTATCAGCACAACGTGAACAACACGAGGAACAATTTCTATGGTGTTCAATACCAATCAATAGTACAGAGTGTATTCAATGATGCACCACTTGAGAACAAGATATTCAAGACATTGAACTTGGAGGGTGACCATCCATGGGACACCACGATGGTTACTGACATACAGAACACAGGGTTCATGAGTGCAAGTTGGTATGAGCAGAAAGAGGGGTCTTGGTATGCGTTTGTGCGTAACTCAGGCACGACACCTGCCGACCCTACTCAGAACTACCCATTGAGGTCACTGAATGGTATCGGAAGAAGCGTTACAGTGGATACGACCAACCCTGCTGCCGTGGTGATAAACTTCCCGATATCTCCATTGGTACAGATTGGAAATATCATCAGCATAGGTGACAATCTGTACATAGCCTATGCACCTTTGTTCAACGTGCCCATATTCATCGGTAAGGTAACCAACATCGTGGTGAACTATCCATCGGGTAACAACTATCTTGTTGTTGACACCACAGTGCCATCGGGTTCGTTGCCTACTGCTCCTGACGCATACTATCTTTTCATTAAGAACTCAATTGCTGAATCCCATGGGGTGCTTGGTCACTACTGTGTGTTCACTTTGATAAACTCCCAAACTGTCAAGACTGAATTGTTTGCCGTAAACTCAGAGGTGATGAAGAGTTTTCCGTGAAACTTGTATCTTTGTAGTGAGTGTGTTCGAACACACTGATGACCAATGTACAGTATCATTCCGTTACAATACTCTGATTATGATGAATTCCTGATTGGATGGTGGGATGAATGGGGTTGGGTGCCTCCAACCCGTGATTTTTTACCTGACGACGGAAAGGGTGGTATCTTGGTTTCGTATGACGGGATACCTGTGTGTGCAGGGTTCCTTTATACCACGAACAGCAAGGTGGCATGGGTTGATTGGATTATATCCGATAGGTCATTCAGGAAGGAAGAGGAAAGGAAGGAGTGTATTAGGCTTCTTGTTTCAACTCTTACTAATATTGCAAAGAAGACAGGTCATAAGTTTGCATATGCCTTGATTAAACACAAGGGATTGATAGAAGCATATGAGAGTCTTGGGTATATTAGTGGCGACAATTATACAAGTGAGATGATTAAATCTCTATAAACTATGGCAGTAACAACAGCAGCGGTTGTAGGTATAGCGGCAACAGCAGCCACAACAGGCTTTTCGTTTGCACAGGCAAACAAACAGCGTAAACTTCAGCGTGAAGCGGAAAGCCAAGCAAAAGAAATGATGGCTGAGGCACGCAAGAAACTTGATGTGAATTTTTACGAGCAACTTGCGATTCAGAAAGAGCCATACGAATTGGAGCGCGAAGCAATGATTGCAGCAGGGGCACAGGCTATCGAGGCAGGTGTTGAGAGTGAGCGTGGTGCTGCTGCTACGGCAGGTCGTATTCAGATGGCTCAACAGGCAGGTCAGCGTGATATTGCCACTGCAATGGGTCAGGAACTCCTTGGTCTTGAGAAGTTGACTGCTGAAGAAGAGTCAAGACTTCGCGATGTCAAGACTCAGATTGACCTTGAGGAAGCGGCAGGTGCACAGATGGCTGCTGCATCTGCTGAAGAGCGTGCGAATCTTGCAACCATGCAGGGTGTTGAAGGATTGATAAACACGGGTCAACAGGCTGCACAAATGGTTCCTTTGTTTGCTCGTAACAGGGGTGCAGAGATGGCTGCATTGTCTCAGATGCAATTGACACCTGAGTTAGAAGCAAAATTAGGAACAATCAAACAATACGAAGGGTCTCCGTTTCAGGATGGTAAACTTGACTTCAGCAAATTTGCTGATATGTCAAAGTCACAATACAACCAATTCATGAAACAAGGGTTAACCCGTCAGCAGAGGAATATGCTTTTGTTCAATCCTCAGTACACAAACCTATATAACCAATACAGTGGTCTTGATGCGTTCAACTACTTGAATAACCCAAATCGCAACCAAGCAGCAGGACAATAAGCCATGGCAAGTACATTCTATAAATATGCGGAACGCAGTGCCGACTCCCAAATAAATTGGGCAGAGGTAGGCAGGAACGTAACTGATATGCTCCGCGAGGAGGTTCAGATACGTGAAGAGAAAAAAACTGCTATTGATGAAGCGTCACGTGAGATGCTTCAAACATTACAGAACTCTCCGCAGGGTAGTAATGTTGAACTTGGAACATGGACCATAGGATTTGCAGACAATGCCATACAAACACTCCTGATGCAGGATAGGTTGTTGAAGTCGGGTCAATTGAAGTTGAAGGACTATTTGACCGTCAGGCAGAACCTCAACGACAACTCCAACCAAATGTTTGATATTGCTGCAAACTTGCAGAGCATATATAAAACACAGATGGACAAGGTGGATAGCGGTGAGGCATCCATTGCTGTCTTGAGATTGATGGAAGACTTTGAAAGTGTCGCGAAGTTTCAAGGAACTGCGCCAATCATCAATCCTGTAACAGGTCAGGTCAATATTGCCAAGAAAAAAATGAAGGTGGGACCTGATGGGAAGGAAGTTGAATATGTTGACGAGAACGACATCATGTCAATTCAACAGTTGAGAAACATAGCGAACAGCACAATCAATATGTTCAAGACTGAGGAGAGGATTGCTAAACTGACGAGCAATCTTGGAACAGATGTTCAGTCAATGGTAACGGGCAAAATCGGGCGTGGTCTTTATCAGATTTCAAAAGAGACCAACATTACTCTCAGGGAGATGGCTGATGGAGTACCAATCCCGGGTGCATCTGCTGAAGAGCAGAAGATGGTAAATACATATTTTAAGTGGGAAGAAACATCAGTTGAGAGTGCCGTAACAAACCAAAAGGATAGGGCAAGCATACTCGTTGACAAGTTAGGATATGATGCACAGAAGGCTACTCCTGAGAATATTGAGAGAGCCAAGACGGACAGCAATATACTTCTGTATGAATATGATGGAGCGGGCAATCCTATATTCAAATTCACTGAGGAGCAAGATAATGCCGCGAGGGATTATATCCGTAATGAAATCCGTATGAGCCTTGACATCAAGAAGGAAATCGATACTGCTGTCGAGCAAGCACCACAGCAACCAAATGTCGACTACCTTAAATGGATGAAGGGACAGGGTGATGAAAAACGGCAGTTGAATGATTTCGGAAATATGCTTGGCAAACTTTACAGTGGCGATAATGATGAGGTTGAAGCAGCACTTCAATACTTGGGTGGTATGCCCGGTATTTCAGATGTAGATAGAACAGGTGACGGTGGTGTTGTCGTTACTGATGATGAAGGGAATACCAAGAAGTTCAGTTTCAAAGCGCAAGACGGCAAAACGGTGATGTCGTTTGATGACTTCGTCAAGAGTATAAGCAATTATTTCTTCGGGAAGAATGTTAGCCTAAAAGATATTGCTGAAGGCGCAGAACAAGGCAGGGGTGGAAGAGAATTCCAACCATATTCATTTGGGGAATTCACAACCCAAAAACAAGTGATATCTTCTGAATTTGCAAATGCAGTACGTTCAAAATTGCCACAGAATTTGATTGTCCCCGGTGATGAGACTACTACAGTTAGAAACTTGAATTTGGCTATTTCGTCTATCCCGGGAATGAAAGGATATACTGCGGTAGAAGCATGGTATGGTAAAGATGCTTTTACAATAAAAGATGCAGATGACAATATTATACTTCAAGATATACTTATACCCGCAGGTATGGATGATGCTGAAAAGAATGATGTAATCGATGCAATCATCGGTGCAGCGGCAAAAACCACAGCGATTGGTGAAAAGGCACTTGCAGGTCAAGAGCCATATCAGGCAAGACTTGCTACAGAAAGGGCGACAAGGTTGGATGTTGCAAAACAACAGCGTAAGGCAGCAGAAGATACAGGTGCATTTAAGGGGCAAAAGCCAAGACAATAATTAACAATGGATAAGGAAACACTTAAAAAGGTTCTTGCAGAATTTGTTGCTACAGTAAATAGCAATACATCTCAAACTGAAGACGAGATACTGTCTAAGTTCCCTGAATTGAAAGGTTATGACAAAAATGTCCTTGGAGAATTTGTTGCTACAGTAAATAGCAATAAATCTCAAACTGAGGACGAGATATTGTCTAAGTTTCCTGAACTTACAGCGAACATGGCTAAGCCAATCAACGAACCTCAAAAAAAAAAGGTTGGTCCCATCGCTATGGAATCGTCCTTGGGCGGTGGTTTATTGGCATCCACAGGTACTGAGCAACCTGTAAAGTCTGTAACAGAAACAGTTGCACCCGTAATCGGGTTGATGAAGCCTCAACAACAAGAGGTTCAGGCACCTTTAGTGCCTCAAACTCCCGTTCAAAAAATGACAGAATACTTCCAAGAACAACCTGTTCAAGGAGAGGGAGAAAGAGAAAGACAAGAGATTTCAAAGAGGATATCGGAGTATTCAGAGAAGTTGAAGCGTGGTGAAATCTCAGCAGCACAGTTCGTGCAGTTGGTGAATTATGAGAAGGGTCAAAAAATATCGAGTTATACCGATGAAGAAATAATTGCTGCATACCAAAAAGCACAAAAAGAAAAAGACCCGGGGTTGTTTTTTTCATCCACTCCTTCACAATACCTGCATGGAACGTATTCAACTCCTGAAGGTGTACCTCAAGAAATACAAGAAGCACTCAGGCAAAGGCAAGAAAAACTAAAGAAGGGAGACATCACTTCTGAGGAGATTCTTAAAAAAATAAAGGCTGATGAGGAGAAAGAGTTCAAGTTGAGTAACCAAGCAGCACTTCAGAATCCTGAGTTTGCACAATTGCTTAACATCATAGATGATAAGTACATTCAGAAAGGTGAAGAGGATGCAGTAAAAGAACTCAATGAAAAGTTTAGCAAATATGGTCTTCATTTCGCTCAATCAGGAGCGGGTAGTTATGTAACCGTCAGGACTGCTGATGGTCTCAATGAAATGGAGTTCAAGTTTGGGGATAGGAATAGAGATTATTCAAGTTATGCTGATGCTTATCCTGACATCTCTTCGAACAGGGCAGCACTCAAAAGGTTCATTGTAGAAAACGCACGCAATCCTGAAGAATTAAAAATAGAAAATGAAGATTATCTCACCAAGGCTCTGAAGGCTCGTGAACTCAGGAGGGTGCCGATGATTTCTGAGGATGGAGAGAGGTCAACTGTCAGGTTCACATCCGTTGAGGTTGATGGTAAAAACTATGTGATACCAACGCTGTTCCCCAAAAATCCTACATCATACACATCCAACCCACAAGATTGGATGGAGATATTGGATGTAGAGGATGCATTTGCAGAAGCAAAAAAACGTGGGGAGGTATTTCAGTTTGATAACAAAGAAGATGCCAATCGATTTGCAGAAGGCGAGTGGAAGGATATTGGCATCCACGACTTGGAGGGGAAGAAATTTTATGAGGCGCGTGGTCTCGACTACATGGCAGAGAAGAGGAAGTGGGATGAGTACAATAAGGTACAGGATGAGTTGGATGTAATGAATGCCATGTTGAATGGAAAGTTTGAAGACATATCACCTGCTGAAAGGATGAGATATCCTCATCTTTTTGGCTCTGATGGTAAGCCATTGTACATATATGGTACAGGAAGCAAATCATTCAATCAAAGATATAATGAACTGAAAGGCAGAAGAAATTCACTCATAGAGCAGACCCATGATGAGGCATTTGATGCCATGTACAACATGGGATTATCAAGCAAATCAGATTCAGGTCCTGTACAAAAGGCAAGGGAAGATTTTGACTTGTTCCTTGAAAAGAGGAGAAGTGAAGAAGTAGCAAACGCTGTCAAAACAAACTTGTTTGCTAAGGAGCAATATGACTTAGTAAATGGTATCTCACAAAACTCATTTGGTGTTCCACTGTCTGAGATTGATAATGTTGTTCCAAAAACTGAAGACGAGGCAAATGCTATTGACCAAATCCGTAGGGAGAAGGTCAGGATTGAATACATGAGGGACATTGCATCTACAAATTATGAAAATGCAAGCCTGTACTATGACAGAAAATGGAATAAAAAAGTATCTGAGGATTATGCTGAAAACGTTTCAGCATTCATCAACTCAGCGAAACAAGGATGGTATCGTGGTAAGGCAGCAGATGCCATTTGGTGGGCAGCACTTGGTGTGTATGATGTAGAGGAACAAGGGTCAAGGGAGGAATTGTCTCAGAAGATATCCGAGTATTTTAAGTTGTCACAAGAGGGACCTGAGTCACGTGTTTGGGCAAGATATGAGACAGGAAGAGAAGGAACGGGAATGAAGACTTTCCTTACCGACCCATTTGAGTTTATATCTACTGTTGCTGTGACATCATTTGCTCAGATGCTCCCACTTGGTTTTAAGATTGTCCCCGCAACAACAACAACAGGAGCGGCAACAGGAGCAGCAATTGGTGGAGTCACAGGTGGTCCTATTGGAGCAGGTGCAGGATTCATTACAGGTGGGGGTTATGGTTTTGGCACAGGTGTGGCTGCGACATCATTTGCACTTGAATATAGCAATGCAATTTTTGATGTCATGGGTCAAAAAATAAATCCTGCAACAGGATACCCATATGACATAACGAATCCAAAGGATGTTGAGGCTGCACTGATGAATCAGGAGGTATGGGATGAAGGGCATGACCGTGGATTGAAGAGAGGTATACCTATTGCCATAGTTGATTTCTTGGGCGGTAGACTTGCGGGTCGTGTATTCAATGTAGCAAAAACTGCACCCATTACAATGAGGACAGGTGCTCTTATTGCAGAACGATTTGTTGTTGACCCGATTGCTGAAGGATTGGGAGAATATGCAGCACAAGTTGTGTCAGGTGATGATGTCAACATGAACGAGGTGATTCTTGAAATGATTGGTGGTCCCGGTCAGCAAGCACCCATGATGTCATTGAACTTGTTGAAAAAGTCATACAACAATGAACTGACTGCACACGCATACAATCTTACTGACATAAACAACTTAGCCATGGAGACCACGAGTGATGAGAGAATCACATCGTGGGTTAACAACATGAAGCGTTTGGGTAAGATTGACGATGATGTTTCCCAACGTGTTCTTGAGAATGTTGGTCTTAGAAGAGAAGCACGTGAACTGCTTGGTACCACCAAAAGCACTCTTGGTATCAAGTCAAATGCTACACGTGAAGTAGAGTCAAGGGTAATGCAATTGCTTGCAGCCAAAAAAGAGATGTCTTCTACAGATAGCAGGAAGGCTATTTTTGGAGAAAAAATAAAGGCTGTCAATAACGAATTGGCAACGATTGCAGAAACAGGAAAAATGGTTCCTGAGTCTGAGCGTTCTAATTTTGAAGTATTCAGTGCATTTACACAAAGAGAAGGTGTATCAAACTATAAAATAGATGGTCGTACACTTACTAAGAAGCAATTCGATACGTGGATGGAAAATGCAACCAAAAGAAGGTTGCTCAAGTCGCGTGTCCAAGTATTGAACGACGAGGATACAAAACAAAAATACGAGGAGAAAGTATATGCCATTCTCAAGCAAAAAACAGGTCAAGTACCTGTACTCTCAGAAACCGGAATTAGCGAAACGGTGGAGGGCAGAGCACCCGAAGCAGAATTTGAAGGCGTTACCCGAGAAGGTGTACAAGCGGAAGAAACGCTGACAGAGGCTACTCCTGAGCAAAACGAAACAGAGGCAATCAGTCAGGACATCGAATCTTCAAGAACGAGACTTGAAGAACTCAATGACTTGATTCCTCAGCCTTTATCACAGATTGGCAAGAGTGTAACTGACAGGTTTCAGCAGGGTCAGATGAACGAGCAGGAGACACAATCCCTGTTCTCTACATTGGCAGACAGGCTCAATAACAAGAAGAAACTGACCGATGCACAACAGGCTGTTTATGATGCCAACAAAGAAAGGGTTGATGAGATTCGGGGTCTTGTATCCGAGCGCAACGACTTGAATACAGAGGTATCTGAACTCGAATCAATTATTGAAAGTAGGGAATCAAAACAATCATTCAAGCCTACTGAAGCGGCTGATTTCACTGTCGAAGAGGCTTTGGACGAGGATGGTGAAGTTGATTATGAAGCGGAGCAACAAGTTCGTGCGATTGCAAGGGAAAGAAACCTTGGAATCACGAGTGACAGGGAGATTGCATTTGTTGCCCGTAATGAAAATGGGGATGTGATTGGAGGTGCATTCCGTTCATTTGACCCTCAGACCAAGAAGTATACCTTTGATGTTGTGGTATCACAAGAGGCAGAAGGTCGTGGTGCAGGTTCGAGACTTCTTGACGCAGTTCGTCAGGTCCCCATGGATGTGCGTGAGGCTGTACCGGGTACCAAGGTTGAGGTTGATGTTGTCAATCCTGCAATGCAGGAAATGCTCAGGAGAAGAGGCTATGTCGTCACCAAGCGTCTTGGTGGGGACAGGGTATTGATGGCTCCAAGGAAAGCCAAAAAGGCTGCAAAACCTACAAAGCCAAAACAAACTGTATCTGCAAAAAGCCAAACAGATGTTGAAAGCCTATCGTTGAGGTCTACTCAAAACAAAAGGAGGATAATATCACAGGCTGTACGTGCAATAAATGTATTAAGCAAAATACTTCCTGACTTGGAAATATTCATACATGAAACACGTGAGGAATATAATGACACTGTGAGTAAACTGAATGGGAGGGAGAACTCAGCAGGTAACTTTGCAATCATAGGAAGGGGTCCTAATCAAAAACTTAGGATTGATATAAACCTGAGCGTCGCAAACGAGAATACTGTTGCACACGAGGTTGCCCATGCCGTGATGATGAAGGCATTTGGCGAGAATGTGAAACTGTTCAAGTCCTTCAGGAATCAGATATCCAAGATACTTAGTGATTCAACCAACGAACAGTTGAATCAATTTGCTTCACGATATTCTGAAGCGGAGAGCCACGAGGAGTTTTTGGTTGAGTTTGCAGCATTACTGTCGAACAATCCTAAAGCACTTGGTCAGAGCCTTGTTCAAAAGATAGCGAATGCAATCAATGATGTTGTATCCAAAATAACAGGAGGAAGATTTGTCCCATTCAAGGGTGCTGTTAATGCAAGGCAAATCATTGACTTCATGAACACGTTTGCTACTGCAATGGCAGAGGGCATTGAAATATCAGAATCTGACATTCAAGCAATAGCACAAAACCTTTCTGTTCCAATAGGTAACCCTGTTGTAATCAGCAGAAGTGCTATTGGCAACCCTGTATCATTCCCTAAAACACCAAGTTCTCTTTCTTTTGTAACTGATAAATACAAATTTGATTTTCAGTCTTTCCTTCAAGATGTAATTGACACCAAGAAGAAAGTTTGGTTTTGGATGGCAGACCAACTTGGAAGGGGGTACTATTTTGATGAGGCTATTGGCAAGGAGCACTATCTTGATGCGGGTCCGAGTTTTGCTTTGGACCCTGATAATATCAATAAAAAGGTTCTTTGGGCAAGTGGATTATCTAAGAAGACACTCGAAAAGAAGATAAAAAATTCTGACTATATATTCTTTATCAGTGGTTCTCCGCAAAAGGCGAAACTGTTCAACAAAAGCGTTCTGAACTTTATTGCTCAGAGGATAAACAAGAAATCTGACTTCAACTCATTCAGAGATGCTTTGAACAATTTTGATGGAGGAAGAACCAAAACACTTGAAAAAATAGTAGACATACTGTCGAATGTAAACTCTTTTCAAGAGTTACAAGACAGTCCAAAAAGAAAAGAATTTCTTATCGCAATCGATGATATAAATAAACTGAAGACTGCTAAAAAAGGCTCACTGAAGGCTTTGCTAAGTGATTTTGATGTATTCATTGATTTGAACGAGTTCCGTGATGGATTTTATAGAGAAAACGGATTTGACCAAAACGACATCATGCTTGTTGGTAAACCAACGGGTGTTGGAGGTAAGGCAAAACACTCAACATACGAGTACGAAATACTTGGTGAGGTGATTGGTGTCCCTGATGTCAAGGTTAATTCTTGGGACATAATGCCTAAAGAAATCAAGGATAAATATCCAAGTTTCAAGGGCAGGGAGTCTGAGACAAAATCTCAGCAAATGAAAGTCATCGCAGCAGAAACGGGCAAGGTGCGGAAGTTAGAACAGATTCAAGGATTAGAAGTTGTATCCAAGTCTCAGTTGCCTGTTGATGAGCAGGTGAAATCAATGAGCAGCCTGTTGCCTGATGAGATTAGAACAATGCAATCAATCATCAACATTGGTAGGGAGAATGGTTTCTCAGACTCCGCAATCAAAGAGGTATTGAAAAGCAGAGGGTACAAGGTGCGCGATATCGAAGCCGAAATGCGCGTGAACATTGACCCATTCACAGAACTGCCTACAGCATTCACAAACGTTGAAGGTGGTGTCAATGAAGGTCTGAAATTGTTCAGGGAGGTCAGGGCACAACTCGCCACTTGGATTGCATCCCAAACCCGTAAACCAAGTGATGCGAAAGTAAGAGCCATGGGTGTAGAGTTCATGAAGAACAACCCAATCTACAAGGCTCAGAAACAAACCACTCAGATGGAGTTGACATATGCCTTCGACAAAAGTCTTGGAAGACCCGGAGGAGTCAGGATTCAACGTGTGATGGATAATATCGTCAATAACCTGAAGAGCAGGGTTGGCGGTATAAAAGCCAAGGAACTACAGGCTGCAAAGATTAAACTCAAGAACGTAATCAACGAATTGTTGATGAGCGTTGATGTGGTTAAATCCAAGAACGCTCAGAAGATATTGGATATCCTCGCCAACTCCAAGGAGAATACAATTCTCAGGGATTTGGAGAGAATCATGCCAATGATTGAACAGGAGCGTGAGCGCATGATGAAGGCATCCATTAAAGAAATGGTTTCCTTGATAAACGAAAAGGCTAAAAAAGCACGTACAAGCACAGGGAAGGTCAGGAGCAAGGGAATCGATTCAATAGGTCAATCATTCTTTGCATCTGCAAAATCTGTTTTGGATGCCGTCCTGAAGAATGATGAGAAAAAAATTGCTGAGTTGCAATCACTTGTTGACGATGCAATTGCGGATGGGAGACTTGCTGATGTTTTGGAGAAGCAAGAAGCGGGTGCTGAACTTACATCAAAAGAAGAAAGCATTGCCAATATTGCTTTGGCATTGGATATGTTCCAAGACATACAAAGTCTTGATGTCGAACAGGTCAAAGACTTGATTGAATCACTCAAGATGATGAGGTCTGAGTCAATCAAAAGGCTGAAGGTAAATAAGCAAATCCAAGCATCTCAGTATGAATTCTTGAGGAGACAAGGTGAAAATCAGGCACGTGAGACAATGCCTGTCCTGTTCAATCCCGACGGCACCCCAAAGACATCCGACAGGTTGGCTCAGGAGCAAGCGCAGATATGGGAATCTTTCAGCAAACTCAAACTGTTTGATGCTGTCAAAAAATTACACGCTCGTTGGAAAGCACAAAGGGGAACAGGTGTAAAAGATTTCTTCATGAATAATCTTGCACACCTTGCCACCATTTGTAGTTCACTTGATAATCCTGCGAAAGGAAGGACATTCTTTACTGATAATATCTACAAGCCTCTCAACAGGGCGAAAGAATTGTCTTTGCGCGGGTATTACAAGCAGATGAGCATACTCGACTCCATGGCTAATACAATTCCTAACGTTACCAAAGGCTATAAGCAGATAAAGCAAATGCTTAGCAAGTTGGGTATGCAGGAAATTGAAATAAATGGAGTCAAGGAGAAATACAGTGCTGACAAATTGCTCAGGATATATGCTTTGTCACTGAATGATGTCCAACGTAAGAAACTCGAAAACATGGGTTGGAATCAGGACAAGATTGATGAAGTCAAAAAAATATTAGGTCCTGAGTTGATATCTTTTTCAGAAAGACTTGTTGAGTACCTGAGCAATGACTATTTCAATTCAGTCAATGATGTGTACAGGTTCGTCAACAATGTCAATTTGGGATATGTCACGAACTACTTCCCGACGAGAACTGAACCTACGAAGGTAAGTGCAGAACTGTTGAGGGATGGAAATTTCAATGGCATATTCAATGCTGAAGTTGCTCCTGCCCTCAAAGAGCGTAAGGATGTGAGTGGTGATGTACAGTTGAATTTTGACTTCACCGATGTTGTCGAAGACCACTTCAAATCGATGGAGAGGTATAAGGCATACGCTTGGGAAGTGAAGAAAATATCTGCAATCTTCAAAAACAAATCTGTAGATACATTCATCACACAGGCGAGGATTAAGCCAATCATGAGCCAATTGGTTAACTACGCAATCACACCGTCTGCGGGTAAAGCCAACATGAGGACTATCCTATCAGACATAATCAATAGGTATACGGGATATGCTTTGTTCGGTAAACTGATGCAGATACCTAAACAGGCTATCTCTTCGTTCGTCAACGCATATGAGGACTATAGTTATTTCCCTGAAGGCTCAAAAGTCCCGGGTGTAATCAAATCACCCGTCGACCTTATGATGTTTGCGCTCGACTCTGCCGTTGTGATGGCTACTCTGCCAAAATGGTCAAAGATGGCGTACAAAGAATCTGCGACATTCAGGGAGAGATGGGAAAAAGGTGTTGAAGGTGATGTGTATGGTCTTGAAGGTGGTGGTAACATATACATACCGATAGACAAAAGGGGTACAAAATATGCAATGGCAAGGCGTGCTGCAAAGAAAGCAGGTGCCGCTCCTACAATGATTGGTGATGCCCTTGGTGTGATGGGATACATGGTCAATCTGAGAAGGAATATGATTAACGGTATGCCACTCGAGAAGGCTGTAGAAGTATTCAACGATTACAACGCAACAGCACAAACGAGAAGGGAGACCGAGAAGAATATTCTTCAAGTGGATAACAGTGACACATCACGTGCGTTCACGATGTTTGGTAGCACCACGTTCCTTCAGATGAACAAGGTTTTCCAATCTATTGATAATGTATTGAAATATGTTGGGGCAGGTAAGGTTCCTCGCAGGAAAGATATGCGTGCCCTTGCATTGAACTTGGGAATCTCGAACGCACTGTTCATCGCTACATCCAACATATTCAGGTTGATGTCAGGCGACAAGGAAGACGAGGAAGAAGTGTTGCAAAGAATTGAAGCATCTTTGCTTGGAGCGGAATTGTTATATCAAATACCATTCTTTGGATGGGGATTTGAATATGCCATGAATTATGTCAATGGAGACAAACGCAAGCCAATATCCGATATCGTGAATCCTTTGCAACCCGTCATCAAGGATGCTGTCAAGGTTTATGAATCAGGAGAACCAATCAAAGCAGTGATTCCGATTATTGAACTTGCAATCGGTGCACAAATAGACCCCGTGATTGGATTGTACAATGCATTCAGCGACGGGTTCAATGAGGACTCCATGTATGATATGTTGGGTGTGTCCAAGTCGTACAGACCGGGATTCGGTCAGCAGAAGAGAGAGAAGAAAGAAGATACTGAAGAACTTACCAAGGAAGAGATGAAAAGATACTTCCCTGATGAGTACAACATAATCTATCGGAACCCTGCCGTGATGAAAGCAGAGGAATTTGAAAAGGGTTATGAAAAGCAAGTCGAGGAAATCGAAAGAAATGCAATGGACGCTGCATTTGGATACAAGCCGAAGGAAAAAGAATAGGAGTGTGCTCGAACACACTCCTGTTCTTGTGGGAGAGGTGGGACTCGAACCCACAACTTACTGATTATGAGTCAGGCACTCTGACCTTTGAGTTACACTCCCGATGACTTTTTGAGGATATCAATCAGTTGTTGGAGGGTATCAAGGTCGTCGAATACAAAGTTATTGTAGTCGAGTATCTTGATAATCCACTTATCATCCTGAACTTCGTCAGATGCGGATGATATTAGTTGCATCGAACGCTGACCAAAGTCATAGTAGTAGTACCTGAATTTTGAATCACCACTTTCTTTTTTGGATACGTTTACGACTTTGAATCCAAGTCTTTTTAGGTCTTTTTCGGATATATCTATTTTTTCCATATCTGCAAAATTACAGGATGCAAGACCGCACACCCAACATCCACCATCTTTTGAGGGGAAGCAAATCATAGAAGAGGCTTGATAATCTTCACAATCTCGGCAGTTTCGTAATCTGCCCATGTGATAATCTCTTCCTCTTTGTTGATATCGTAGTGATGCAGGTCAATTGAATGATGCAGGAGTTCATGGAATACAACCCTTGTTGTCTCGACATCGTCGTTGCATCTGCTGAGGTTGATGTATACGAACCTCCTGTCGCCCCACGTGTACCTGTTGGTATCCTTCGGGTAGTAGTTGCTCCACCCTGCTATGTATGATGACTCGGATGTGTTTGGGTGTTTGCGACAATCGTCTGCGTTCAGACCATGCAAATCACTGACACCGAAGTAGTCGAACATCTCGCATGGGCATTTGGACAGCATCAGGTCGTATGTGTTCCTTTCTATTACTATCATCATCGCTTTGTAGATTTTCCGCTCTTGCCATTCCTTGCACGGTTGGTGGAACGCTTTTCGGTTGTCAGTTTACCGCCACGTGTATGCGATGCGTCCATTCCATCACCGTATCCTTCTGTCTGCCTGTTGAACTTGTTCAACTCTTCCCTGTAATTCTTCCTCTCCTCAGTGGAGTGGTACTTCTTGTTGTACTCGTTTTTCTTTTTCCTTGCTTCGGGGTTTGAAGCAAAGTATTTGGCAGATTGTGATTTGCCTGTGCTTTTACCTGCCAGTGAGTTTCTCTTCTTGGTATCCATGCCACTAAGATATCAAATTTCTTGCAGTCGGTGAGGGACTCGAACCCTCATCCCCTCGCCAAGCGAGGTTGCTACCCAAGGTGGTATTCATTCCCACTTACACCAACCGACCTGATGGATTAACGTAGTTTTTATGCAGTAAACCTGAAGTTATGTGATATTTGGCAGACACACATCGCCAGTCCAATCACCTCCGACATTTGGGAACGTTGAGCCAGTACACCATTTAAACCCTCGTTCAACTCTTATCCAATATCCACCCATTAAGGCTTTAAATTTCGTTCCCAAAGGATATTCCCGAACAGGCTTATCTGCTCGAACCCAAACATCACATAACAGCACATTGGCGTTATTGCTTTGTTCTTCGTTTGATACTTTTGTCATAATATTAAAGTTTAGTATTTCTAATTAAATTTTGTAGCAACAACGCCAATCTGCAAACCGTTAGCGGTAAGTTTGCTAATAACCTTCACGAAAGTTACTTTCTATTTCATAACACTTATCACATATCGAAGGCTTGCCATTACCACAATTATCGCAAACCTCACCGCTAACAGGCGGTTGGCGCAATGCT
>Ga0315901_10003346_pt1 | contig 20914 bp, 34 predicted proteins | sample LakEriMetagenome_10_FD_203761 | JGI IMG/M metagenome (GOLD analysis project Ga0315901, IMG submission 203761) | Freshwater fungal communities from buoy surface, Lake Erie, Ohio, United States - Buoy 2 MA116 | ecosystem: Environmental > Aquatic > Freshwater > Lake | place: USA: Lake Erie, Ohio... | reverse complement strand
CCTCACGCCAGACCACGCAGGGGAACCGCTCGTATATCAGCACGATGGTGTCCTGTTGCTTATCAATGCTTGCCCACATGTGATACTTGCGATGCCCGAGTGGTCGCACAGTCTGCCCACGAATTGGTTTGGTGTCTTCGTACCGCTTAACTGCTTCCGCATAGGATGAAATCCACGGCGCACCGTATGTGTTATAGGCCATATGCTTCTCCAAAATAGATTGAAATCAAATGACGAATGACTTGACCATTCGTTGGCTCGAACCCGAGTTTGTTCGTCAGCGCACCCTTGACCTGAACCAGCAGGTCGTAGGTTTCTTTGTTAAGGGTTACATTGAACCCCGTCGCGACGTTTTTCATTTTGTGTCCCTCGCGTTGGTGTTAGTCTCCAACTCCAACTGAAGTGGGCCGGGCATTGGCGTGACAGAGGCCACACCCACTTCGGGCTTGGCGTACGTCAACAAGCTGGAACCTTTGACCCATTCAGACTTGATGCGCGTCGCACCGTTGAGGGCGCGAGCGATGTCGAACGCTTCGTGGGTGGACAAGTAGAACTTGTTGTCACCAATAATCAGAATCACATGATCATCCATTTTTAACTCCTAATACGAGGAACCAACCGACGAGGGGGCTGTCTTTGTGACAGTCCACCTCAAACAAAAATCCATTCGTCACCCCTTGCAGGATCGACGCCGTTTCGTACTTCGCGTTGCGCGCGCAGTAGTCGTAGAACTTCCCATACCCAGTCACCGTGTTCAGCTTCTCAGTCCAGCCTCCGGTACGAGCACGCATGAGCGTGGCTGTCATACCGTAGTGGTGCGTGAACCGTTCGATGAACCGAGCCTTGGGATCAACCGTTAACACAGCATCCATACCTCTCGGGTCCACACGTACCATGAAGTTTGTGTGGTCCACCGTACAAACTGTGTTCACCCAGTCGATCACGTTGATGATCGGTGATGTATCAATCACGTTCGACACGCACCACCTGACCTTTCGGTATCTTGAGATCGGTGTTACCAATCACACACCACAGGATGGGACAGCCTACACCGGACCATCTGCTGGCGTCGCTACTCATGTACCCGTCCGTCAGCATGATGAGTGCATCGGGCGCGATCTTCTTCTCACCCATGAACGTAGGTACGCAGTCAGGATCAGTACCACCGCCACCTTTGGGTTTGGTCGCAGTCGTAATGTTCTGGTTGCTACCCTTGTACACCTCATGCCCAGCCACGACAGTGTCCCAATACATGATGTCAACACGATCAGGATTCACAGTTGTCACAGCCTTGTTGAGTTCGCCCATGAACGATGCAAGCAGATCGCCTTGGATAGAACCAGATGTGTCGATGCCCACAGCGAGATGCTTCATGCGCTTACCCACGATGCTCGGCAATATGATGTCTTGCCAGAGATAGCGTTTGTGTGCGCGACGCCAGCTTGGGCTGTCCCGATCCTTGAGTGAAGTACGCACGAATCGGCGCAACACCTCACGCCAGTCCACCTTTGGCTCAAGCATCTCTTTGACAGAGCGAAGCATGTCACCGCCCACCTTGCCCGCATAGATACCGCCTTGGCGAAGAGCACCCTCGATGTCTTGGGCCAACTCTTTCTGTTCCTCAGCTGTCAGTTGCCGAGCGCCTTCCCAATCGTGCTCGTCAAGACCAGCATCACCACCGCCAGAACTTTCCGACCCACCGTCGGATTGTTCGTTGCCACCACCGCCACCGCATTCTTCATCGCGGAGGATGTCCCACACTTGCTTGGCGTCCATACCACGGTACTTGGTATCAACCAGACCGATAGGCTTGTGCGTCTTCTTATCGCGTGGCATGGCAATGAACTTCTCTTCACGGTCCATATCAACCAACTGGATGTTGATCACGTAGTCACACGCATGATTCGCCTTGCGGCTATCCTTCTCAAAGAGACTGCGCCACGTAGTCAGGTGGCGGTAGCACTTGTGCATGTTCTCGTGCAACACAAGAAAGGCAAGCTCTCGATCGTTGAGTGTGTCCACGAATGCGCGACCATACTCAGCGTCACGACCATTGGTCCTCGCTGTGATGGGTAGATCGACAATGGATGTCTTACCGACCATGAACAAGCCTGCGAAGAAAGCGAATCGCTTCTCACGCATCAGGCTCACATGAACAAGTTCAAGCCTGCGCTCAGCAGGCATCTTTGCTTTACTTAAAATCATCTTGTGCTTCCTTTAGGTGTGTCCATGTCTCATGCACGAGTCGTGCGTATGAGTCAAGTAGTGTTGCGTCCTTCTCAAGACGCGCCTTGTTCATCAACTCGATCAACGAGTTGAGCATCTCAACCATGAGTTCTTCTTTCTCTGGTGTCATTTCATCTCCTCGATTGATTCGACATCCCACACAGCGTCATCGCTGTCAGTGCGGTCACCACACTCGGCCCATGCTTTATCCAAAGCATCGTCCCTGTCATCAGCCTCCACAGTTAGAGTGATGTAGCTGGTGCGCTTGAGTTCAACTTCATACGTTTTCATTTCAACTCCTCTGGTAATTCAATGTCATCGCCTAGCTTGGATACCACGTAGCACCGCATGGCGGCGATCAGTGGAGAGGCATCCCACATATCCAGCCACTCACCAACGCCTGTCTGTATCTTGGCCTCCCAGTCGTAGCCCTCAGACCACAGGCCAATGTTTTCCCGCTCAATGATCGGCCCACCATGTGCCCAGTCGGTTGACCATTCAGGATACATCCCGCCGTAGTTGACCCGCTTGGTTCCGTCGATGTCGGTGTCAACGCTAACGCTGTATGCGCCCTCACACTTCGCCACCGCCCAATCAAGGGCGGCGCCCGTCAGTTCTGGTGTTTTCATTTCAGTCCCTCCATGATCTGCTCAGTTGTGAATGTCTTGATGGTCGAGCCACCAAAATCCTCGGACAGCCGCGTCCATACAGTGGCGTTCCACTTCGCCCGCCTTGAGTCAGGCAGGTGAATCCATCGACCGGTGGTGCGGTCAACGCAGTCAAACCCGTCACCCACGGGCACAATCCAGCATCCCTTGTACGCAACAGGGATACCCAACTTAGGTTGCTTTTTCATTTCATATACTCCTTACAGGTTTCTAATATCCACACTTCCACCTCACGCGAATCGTCGTGTTTACCCATGAGACGCAAGCAGTCAGCCAAGTGCATCCCAGTTGTGTAGAAACGATCAGCCAATTCTTTATTAGCGGCTGGTTTCTGCACGAAACAATCCGACACTTTGTCGGTAAGTTTTTGGTTCTCCGCTACGCCTGTGACCACGTACCACACGCGATGACCGAGATCACGCATTGCATCAGTGCCCGCATGCAGGGTCGAGGCGACACGCCGAAGCGAGTCAAGTTGTTCCGGTTCTATAAAATAGGTCATGATTAGCCTTTCAATCCAGCAAACATGTACTGGTTCTCACGCGCCCATGTCACGAACGATGGGTGAATGATTGACCAGTCCTTCTTGGCCGTGAGTTCCAGCAAGCTGTTGATAAATACAGCTTGTGTCTCTTTGGGCATACGCCGCACGTACTTCATCCAAGTGGCGAAGTTCTCACGGGTCACGACAGACACAGCCTTGAACATCAAGATGCACTGAGCCGCAGGTGATGTGGGCACGAGAGCCGACTCGGGTGAGTTCTCGATAGCCTCACGAGTGGGCAACTGATCAGCCAACTCGATGAACGCTTGAAGATCACGCGATGCGGCGAAACCGATCGTGCCGTCCAAGCAACCGATGAAAGCGTTGTCAGTCAGGTTGCCCCTGCGGTTAACCCAGTGTGATGCTTTGACCAGCGAGCGTGGAGATACGAACGCAGTCTGCGATGCATCATTGGGATTAAAGATGTACGGGTTCTTGTCTTGCCCGCCGTCCATGTACGACATCATGCAGTGCTCATACTCGTGTACCCAAGCGATAACCTCGGGGGCCACGCCGTTGTTGCCCGCCCAAGCACACCATTCTTTAGCAGTGGGCTTCATGTAGGTCAACCAAGTCTGGCGGTTGCGAGTGTGTGCCTTGGCACTGTCACCCACACCATCCTTGTCCATGTTGCCCGTGGTGAACACGATCGAGTCGGGATGCACATTAAATGCGCCGAGGCGTCGCTCGTGCAGAAGCGGGTGCAACGTATTGCGTACGTAGTCATCGGTCTTAGTCCACTCGTCGATCATGATGACCAGTGGCTCGCCAGTGTGCAGTCCGTAATATTCAGCTGGATAAAAATCCAGTGTGCGCGTGGCGTGGTTGGGAATGGGCATACCAGACTGGCCGACATCGGTGTTGGGACCATCGATGTAGACTTTGCGATAGCCAGTGCGCTCGACGATAACGTCTTGAATAGCGGTCTTGCCCACGCCGGGTTCACCAGTCAGGTGTACAGCCGTTTCGCCCGAGTTGAGCAAGATGTCCACCGTTTCGGCGAAGTTGACACGGCGAGAGAGATTCAAATCAGATTTAGACATTGCAGTTTCCTTGATACAAAGGTTGGAAAAGAACATTCCGACAGGATTGACGGTTTGTTCAGGAACGGGGGTTTTTCTGGTTGGTGTCCTTGAGCGTCCGTGGTGCAGACGCAGGGGTCACCAGCATGTACGGCCCCTTACCGTACTCTTGCACGACGCACCACGACTGGCGTGCCTCGCGGGCAAGTTGGTCGCCGCAAGCGCGGCATGTGTGATAGCCCAGACGCCAACGTTCGATGTGAACGTCATCGCCGCACAGTTGGCAATCACGGTATTCTGTAGAAAGGATATCCATCAGGGTCTCCAAAAATAAATGTCAAGCACAAGCACGACCACGAGCGCAATAAGCAACGCAATGCGCCACGCACGTTGGGCACGGGTCATGCCCGATGCGAAGAAATCGAATGGGTCATGCTTCATGGTGATCCTCGCGCTTGTAACGGAGGCCCGTGTTGGGGTCGATGAGGCCAGGCAGTACGTGGTTCACGGTCTTGAATTTGGCCGCGACCTTGGCAAAGTGGTCGGCAATTTCAGAGTCAGTGATTAGCCCGCTGACCCACATCTGGGCCGCTTCACGCATATCTTGGTGAATGGCTTGAAGATTTTGTTGTGTAAATGACATTGTGGTACTCCAATATAGGAAGGTTGAACAATCCGACAGGCTGTCGGTTTGTACGTTGTCGCCCCGTAGCGATCAATGTACAAAGTACATTGTACCACAAAAACTAGACATTGTCAAGGGCGCGTTCGCCTATACGCACCCCTGTTCGCGATTTCAGCCCTGTGTTCGTGTAGCAGCGTTGCGCTTCTCGATCAGGTCAAAGATGCTGTCCAGTTCCCTGCCCGAGTTGTCCGGCATATCACCCGAGTGCATCTCAAACTTGAACTCTGGTTCATCTGGCACGGGTTCCTCCAGCACGGGTTCCTCCCTACGCTTGATGATGAGGACGGGCTGATCGGGTTCGGCGTACCTGACCTTGGGCTTGGGTGGTGGGGCGTAACTGCGCTTGTCCACAACTCCCTTGGCATCGAAGCCCGCCATGGCGGCAGAGTCCAGCAGGATTCGGATGTGCTCTGGTTTGATGGGGCGCATACGCTTTAGCAAATCATCTGGTGGCGCGATCAGGTGGCGGCGTTGCTCTTGCTCGGGAAGCAATCCGTTGGGGTCAGATAGATGTGCCCGCTGTGCCCGCCAGAACTTGGACTCGGTGTGGTGGTACGGGTTAACGCAGAAAGGGTTGTTGCACCAACGCACCAATCTGGGGCCAGCAGGTATGTATCGGCAGATGGTGAACAGGATGCGCATCACGGAGGTTGTGCCGAATTCTCGGGCCATGGGTGCGTGCGGGCTGAGCATCGGCATCGGGGTGGATGAGCGAGGCCAGACAAAGCACTCGTCTTTGATGGTGCAGTTGGAGAGAAGGTCGTCAGCGGTGACGTACTTGATGGGGCGAGGCATGGTGTTGCTCCTTTGTTGAGGGTTGTGAACAATACCATATATCTTTTATCTTTGCAAGAGAAAAATGTTCAATGAAATCAAGGACTTACGAGTTTGATCAAAAATAAATGATGATGTTCACGAGTTCAGACATAGAGAAAAGGGGTGGGCAAGGGGGAGATGCCCGCGCAGGGGGTGGGGGGTGGCAAAAGGGATTTCTCGGTGCTTTGTTCTCTGTCTGTCAAAATATGAACATCATCATTTATTATTTATCTTATATAAAATAAAGAGAGGAGAGTCCAATAAAATCAACGACTTAGCGGTGCATGGAGGGCGTGTCGTTTGATATAGAAGCGTGAGTTATGATAGTTAACCGGAAAAATGTAGTACTGAACAAATGGCTATTGATCAAATAAAGTAATACTCTGTGCCGGAACCCGCATGAAACCGTGATTCTTCGCTTCGCCCGCAGGGGGTTATGATAGTTAATCGGGTAACTATACGTTATTGCACTGTATGGACGCACAGTACGAGGCGGGCGAGGCCCCTGTGCCCCCCAAATCCGCGACCCTGACCCCCCGTTGACAATGTCCAGTTTTTGTGAACATCATCATTTATTATTGACAAAACTGTACAAAACGACAGCCTGTCGGAATGTTCAGCCCGCTTGGCGGGCGAGGCTCCACCGATCCTACGAAGATCCTATTCGCCCGCATAGGATAGCGATGACCCAGAGCTCCACCGATGCGGGCTACACCGATCCTCGCCACATGGCCTACACCGATCCTCCTCGATAACTACTATCAAGCGGCCCGCGCCGCCAGCCAAGCCGAAGCCAAGCGGGCGGCGCGGGCCAAAAAAAAAACGGCCCTCAACGCCGAAGCGAAGAGGGCCGAAAGGTAACCCAGCGTTAGTGTCCGCCGCTGGGTCGAAAGGGCGTAGACTTTTTAACGGCTGGTCTTAAAGCCGACAGAATGTCACATTGGACGCTCCAAAAGAAAGAAGGGGCCGAAGCCCCATGGATTAGCTGAGCGCCAGCAAAGCCGCTGTCAGCTTGTGATCGGCATCATCAGTGCCAGCTTTGGCCAGCTCTTTGGCACGCTTAACCAGCTTGTCCAGCAAGGCTTTGCGGGCAGTCTCAGCCGCATCAATCAGTGGCTTCTCACGCCGCTCGATTTCTTTGACGATTTCCATGGCCGCTTTGACGGACTTGGAATCACCGCGAGACAGCAGGGACGCACGTTGTTCGATCAACTCGCCGTCAGACTTGTCAGCGAACTTAGCCGCTTGCTCAGCCCGCTTAGCCGCCATGCGCTTAGCCGCTTCGCTCTCGGACTTAGGACGCTCAAAGCCGCATGACGACATGATGCGATTGATTGAACGCTCCCAGACTTTGGAAGCCGCTTCATCAGTGGGTGCGCCCTTGTCACGACAGCCCGTAACGTAATACTTACGAACTGTCATAAACTCAACGTAAGGCTTGCCGTTGACCAGATCAAACAGCGCAGTGTCGCACTGTGACAGCGAACGGGTAGCCCGCTCGATAGTGTCAGTGTGTGACCAGTATTCACGACCCAGTTGCTCGATGGTTTCGATCATCGACATACCGATTTCAGCACCGTCATACAGGTCAACGACAGCTTCGACACCGGGCAATGCGGTTTGTGCCGCAACGATAGCTTTGCTCATGATGTATTCTCCAATAAAGGTCAGGCAATATCGCCCGCAGAACAATCCGACACCGTGTCGGTTTGTTCCGCAAGACAGCGGGCATCACCCCTCTGTCCATGTATTAACTATATCAAACCCACTGGATTTAGGGGGAAACTCCACACGGGTAACGCAAGCATTGCCGCAAGGCGGGCAGGGCAGAGCGCCGACCGCTTCGCCAGCCCCAGAAAAAATCGAGCGACTGTGGGCTGACCGACCCTCACTGTTAATCAACCGGTAGCTCTCCAATCCCTAGGCTGACCAACTATCGTCGTTCATCAAGCGTTCAGCTCCAAACCCCCGCACCCCAAGCAAAATCAGCCAGATCGACCCTCGCGACCCCACACCCCCCAAAATAACGGCAAAGGGGACCCAACACATATACACAGTGTTTTGCACAGTCGAACAACAAAACTGGTGTGCAAACGTGAAGCTAATGAAGAGGGGGGAGGGGGGTATAAAAATCCAGCCGGGGTTGTAAGCGTTGCGTTATAGAAACACCCCCCGGGTAGGAGTCTCAACCTCCCCTTGCACACAACTATATATTTCTGTTACATTGCGGGCGTGGCGAGCATCGCGGTGATTGGGAGACCTTCACGTTGTATGCACGGCGTATATAACAAACGCGATACTTGCCCAATCCCGAACTACTCGGTGCTATGACCCTACACATCAAACCAGATAAGTTGGTCCCCCTGCCAGCGGGCGAAACCCCCGAGGCCGCAACTACGCTTCGCGAAAACATGCAGATCGCGGCGAATACAGCTGCGTTACTTGCTGAACTGCGCCCAGCGGGCGACATAACCGAAACTGATGACGACCTCGCCGACGAGGTGTTCAAGTCGTTTTCCGAACGTGCCAAGCAGCAGTTTGAAGAAGCGATGGCCCCGGAATCCACACAGCCCGCTAAGAAGAAAGGCGGCAGGCCGAGGAAGTATCCGGTCGCAGAGAATACGCCCGTCAATCCCCCACAGCTATATCAAGGTAACGTTGCTGAGCGCATCCGCACGATGCTCAATGAGTACAACAGTCACACCGTGGCTGATGCGGCTGAGATGCGTATGGTTGTGACCAACAAGCTACTGGACTTGTCGATGTGCGGTGACCCGCGCATAGAGATCAAGGCTGCCGAGATGCTGGGCAAAATCAGTGACGTGGGGCTGTTTACTGAAAAGACCGAGATTACAGTCAACTACAACAGCGTTGCCGATTTGGACAAGGCCATCAAGGACAAGGTGCGCAAGATGCTGTTGTCCCATGGTGCAGATTTGACACCGGTTGATATTGATATCGACGCGGAGCTGGGTATAAAGCCGCTGGTATTGGATGCCGAGGAGGTGACTGAGCCCGCTGAAGAAGCTACGCCCGTCTCGGATGAGTCACCGGAGGTGCCCGATGCGATATGAACAGCAGGTTTCGACGCTCGATGACGAGATGAAAATACTGCTGTCGCAGCTCGATAAGCTGCCGGACTCTAAAAAGATGGTGATTTTGGAGGACTTGGAGCGCCGCGAGAAGCTGTTGGAGAAGGAAAGGGCCCGCGATACGTTCATGGGGTTTGTGGATAGGGTCTGGCCAGACTTTATTGGCGGGCGACACCACACCATTATGGCCAAAGCGTTCGAGAGAGTGGCCACGGGTGAGTGCAAACGGCTCATTATTAACATGCCACCCCGTCATACCAAGTCAGAATTCGCGTCATACTTGCTGCCCGCTTGGTTTTTGGGTAAGTTTCCTAACAAAAAGATCATCCAGTGCTCTAATACTGGTGAATTGGCCGTAGGTTTTGGCCGAAAAGTGCGAAATTTGGTGGATACGGAGACTTATCACGATATTTTCCCTAATTTGCAGCTGTCCGTGGACTCAAAAGCGGCTGGGCGGTGGAATACCAGTAAGGGTGGGGACTATTTTGCGATCGGTGTGGGCGGTACAGTGACCGGTAAGGGTGCAAACCTGCTGATTATTGACGATCCGCACTCTGAACAGGAGGCGGCGCTGGCGGCGACCAACCCTGACATCTACGATAAGGTGTATGAGTGGTACACGTCCGGCCCGCGTCAGCGTTTGCAGCCGGGTGGGGCCATCATCATGGTGATGACACGCTGGGCGCAGCGTGATTTGACGGGTCAGGTGCTCAAAGCGGCGTCTGGGCGAGGGGGTGAGCAGTGGGAGGTCATTGAGTTTCCCGCCATCATGCCTTCGGGTAATCCCCTATGGCCTGAATTCTGGTCGTTGGGTGAACTGACGGCGCTGAAGGAAGAACTGCCGAACTCCAAGTGGCAGGCTCAGTACCAGCAGAACCCCGTGGGTAACGAGTCTGCGATCGTCAAGCGAGACTGGTGGCAGTGGTGGGAGGAGGACCGCCCGCCAGAGTGCGAGTACATCCTCCAGACTTGGGACACGGCGTTTGAGAAACACCAGCGGGCCGACTATTCCGCAGGTACGACGTGGGGGGTGTTTACTCACCACAAGGACAATACTAAGAACATCATCTTGCTCAATACATATAAGAAGCGGGTTGAGTGGGTGGAGCTGAAGAAGGACGTGCTGCGGGAGTACAACGACTACGAGCCTGACGGTCTGTTGATTGAGAAGAAGGCGTCTGGCGCACCGTTGATTTATGAGCTTCGGGCCATGGGCATACCGGTCCAAGAGTACACGCCAAGCAAGGGGCAGGACAAAATTGCCCGCTTGAACGCAGTCTCAGACATAATTGCTAGTGGGAAAGTGTGGGTTCCCCGTACGCGCTGGGCGGAAGAGCTCGTTGATGAGATCGCCGCGTTCCCCTCTGGCGAGCACGATGACTTGGTTGACGCAACAACTTTGGCCCTTATGAGGTTCCGCCAAGGCGGGTTCTTGCGACTGCCGGTTGACGAGCCCGAGGAAATTCAATGGTTCAAGAGCCCTCGCAGAGAGCGGTTCTACACAGTGTAAGGACACATCATGGCAATGGAAAAAGGTTTGTACGCGGCCCCAATGGGTTTGGACATGGGGCAAGACCCCGAGATCGAGATTGAGATCGAGGACCCCGAGGCCGTCCGGATTGGTATTGGCGACGTTGAGATAGACATCGAGCCCAAGGAAGATACGGCTGAGGACTTCAACGCCAACTTGGCTGAGTTCATGGACATGCGCGACTTGGAGTCGCTGGGTTCTGAGCTGGTGGACGACTTCACCAAAGACATCGGGGACCGCAAAGAGTGGATGCAGACATATGTGGATGGTCTGAAGCTGCTGGGCCTGAAGTACGAAGACCGCACCGAGCCATGGGCAGGCGCTTGTGGTGTGTTCCACCCGATGCTGACCGAGTCTGTTGTGCGCTTTCAGTCCGAGGCAATGACTGAGACGTTCCCAGCGCAGGGGCCCGTCAAGACAAACATCATTGGTAAAGACACCCCCGAGGTGCAAGATGCTGCTGGCCGAGTGCGCGAAGACATGAACTACCAGCTCACCGAGGTGATGACTGAGTATCGCCCTGAGCATGAGAAGCTGTTGTGGAACTTGCCACTGGCGGGCAGCGCGTTCAAGAAGGTTTACTACGACCCGAGCAAAGGTCGCCAAGCAGCGATGTTTATTCCTGCTGAAGACATCGTTGTGCCGTACGGCGCGTCGAACCTTGAGTCTGCCGAGCGCGTCACACACGTCATGCGCAAATCGCCGAACGAGATTCTGAAGTTGCAGGATGCCGGGTTCTACATGGACGTGGACTTGGGCGAGCCTACTAATCAGCTAGACGACATCGAGAAGCAGAAGGCTGAAGAGATGGGCATGACCGCTACGCACGACGAGCGGTTCCGCCTCTTGGAGATGCACGTTGACTTGGACCTCAAAGGCTTCGAGCACAAGGGCAAGGACAAAAAGCCCACGGGCATCGCGTTGCCGTACGTAGTTACGGTTGAGAAGGGCACGACCAAAGTCTTAGCAATACGGAGAAATTGGTATGAAGGCGACGAGCTCCACACCAAGCGCCAGCACTTTGTGCACTATCAATACATCCCGGGCTTTGGCTTCTACGGCTACGGTCTCATCCACCTCATCGGCGGATATGCTAAGTCCGCTACTATGCTTATTCGCCAGCTCGTGGATGCTGGTACTTTGTCTAACCTCCCCGGGGGTCTCAAGTCTCGTGGCCTCCGAATCAAAGGTGACGACACCCCGATCGCGCCCGGTGAATTCCGAGACGTGGATGTGCCCTCCGGCTCAATCCGTGACAACATCCTGCCACTGCCCTACAAAGAGCCGAGTCAGGTTCTGTACACCCTCTTCGACCGTATAGTCCAAGAAGGTCGTGCGTTTGCGTCCAGTGGTGACATGAAGGTAAGCGACATGTCGTCGCAAGCCCCAGTGGGTACAACTCTGGCCATCCTTGAGCGCACACTGAAGGTGATGACAGCGGTTCAGGCCCGCCTGCACTACGCCATGAAGATGGAGTTCAAACTCCTGAAAGTCATCATCGCGGACTACACCCCCGAGGCGTACGACTATCAGCCAGAAGATGGCGATCGTTCGGTGAAGAAAGCCGACTACGACTTGGTGGATGTGATCCCTGTGTCTGACCCCAACGCAGCCACGATGGCGCAGAAGATTGTTCAGTATCAGGCGGTCCTCCAGCTAGCCCAGAGCGCTCCGAACTTGTACAACTTGCCCTTGCTGCATCGTCAGATGATTGAGGTGCTGGGGATTAAGAACGCAGCCAAACTTGTGCCTATGGAGGAAGATGCAGTTCCTACCGACCCAGTGTCGGAGAACCAAGCAGTGCTCAACAACAAGCCAGTCAAAGCGTTCATTGAGCAGAACCATGAGGCGCATATCCAAGTGCATATGGCTGCCATCCAGAACCCCAAAGTTCAGCAGTTGTTGCAGATGAACCCAGCCGCGCAGCAGATCATGGCTGCAGCTATGGCGCACATCAACGAGCACATTGCGCTGGAGATGCGCAAGCAAGTTGAGATGGCGATGGGTATGCCTCTGCCGACCGAGGAGCAGAACAAGCAGGTTCCTCCAGAGCTGGCCGACAAGATTGCCATGATGGCAGCGCAAGCATCGCAGCAGATTCTTCAGCGCGATCAACAGCAAGCAGCTCAGCAACAAGCGGCGCAGCAAGCACAAGACCCAGTGGTGCAGATGCAACAGCAAGAACTCCAGATCAAGCAGCAAGAGCTCCAGCTCAAGCAGCAGAAGCAACAGATCGACGCTGCGGCCAAGGCCGACCAGTTGGAGATCGAGAAGGAGCGTATTGCCGCGCAGAAAGAAATTGCGGCCATGCAGGTGGGCGCTACCGCCGCCGCTGCACGCGACAAACTCAAGCAGCAGATGGAGGCTGAGGGTGCTCGCATAGGGGTTGATGCAGCCAAGCATAGAGCTCAGCTGGCGCAGCAGGAGCGGCAACAAGCCGCACAGAACAACAGACCTCCTAAGAGGGAGAGCAGATGAGAGACTATCAAATTTTGGCCCATACGGTCAAACAACTTGTAGAGCAGCGTGACTCTTACGTTGGCGCGGTTAGCCGTGGTAGCGCTAAGGATTATGCTGAGTACAAACACCTCTGCGGGCTTATCCAAGGTCTATCGCAAGCAGAGGTAATCATTAACGACCTTGTGCAAAAAATGGAGAAATCTGATGACTGAATTTGACGCTTCGGCGATTGACCTATCGGGTATTTTGAATAAAAACACCGAGGACAAAGCCAAGCAGCTGCCTGATCCAAAGACCTTTCGCCTTCTGTGCGTCGTACCAGAAGCAATGGAAGAGTACGCCGACAGCGAAGTAGGCATTATTAAAGCCGGTCAGTCCATGCACTACGAGGAGGTTCTGACTCCCGTGCTGTTCGTGGTCAAGGTTGGCCCTGATGCTTACGCAGACAAAACCCGGTTCCCCAGTGGGCCGAGCTGCAAGGAAGGTGATTTCATCATCGTCCGCCCGAATTCAGGCACCCGCCTGAAAATCCACGGTCGCGAGTTCCGCATCATCAATGATGATTCGGTTGAGGCCGTTGTCGAAGACCCGCGTGGAATTACCCGCGCTGCATAAGGAGTAAATCATGCCATTGCCAGATTTCAAAGGCGAAGACTTTGAATTTCCCGACGAGAAGGAAGCCAAAGCTGCGAAAGCCGCTGCGGACGATGCTTTCGAAGTCGAGATCGAAGACGACACACCTGCAGCCGACCGTGGCCGCAAGCCCATGAAAGAGCCGGTGGAAGACCCCACCGACGACGAACTTGCCTCGTATGACGAGAAAGTTCAGGCTCGCATTAAGAAGTTCACTCGTGGCTACCACGACGAGCGACGTGCCAAAGAAGAAGCCCTGCGCGAGCGCGAGGCCGCTGAAACATTTGCCCGTCAGGTCTTCGAGGAGAACAAAAAGCTCCAGCAGCAGTTGTCTACGGGCAGCAAAGCCTACATTGAGACTTCTAAGTCCGCCGCCGAGACTGAGCTGCAAGCAGCCAAGCGCCGGTTCAAGGAAGCCTATGACTCGGGCGATTCCGACGCATTGGTAGACGCGCAAGCAGAGGTTGCACAAGCCACTTTGAAGCTTGATCGTGCCACCACCATGCGCCCAATCGAAGTAGAAGAGCGGGAGTTCCAGCCCGCCAAACAAGAAGCTACTCCGCTGGATCGCCGCACAAAACGCTGGATGGAAACAAACAGCGAATGGTTTGGTAAAGACGACGAAATGACCATGGCTGCAATGGGCCTTGACAAGAAGTTGCAGCGCGAGTATGGTTCTGAATACGTTGGTAGTGACGAGTATTTCAAAACTATCGACCGCACTATGCGCAAGCGTTTTCCCGAGCACTTTGAAAGTGAACGGAGCGATGAGGAAGATGATGACCCGCCTCCACGAAAGAGGTCAGAACCGGCTTACGAGGACGAACCTCCGCGCCGTGCAACAAAACCTGCTGCCGTTGTAGCTCCGGCTTCACGCAGCACTCCGCCTAGTCGTATGCGACTAAAGGCATCCGAAGCAGCGATCGCTCGCCTACTTGGGGTTCCTTTGGAACTTTACGCCAAACAGGTTGCTATGCTTAATAGAGGTGAATGAAATGACTGAGGCACAGACCAAATCGCAAAATCGTATGGCTCGTGAACTGGATTCTCGTGAGGTGGCGTTCCAACGTCCCCAAGCGTGGCGTCCTCCCGAGACCTTGCCAAGCCCTGACAAACGCCCCGGCTGGAGTCATCGCTGGATTCGGACAAGCACATTGGGTAACGCTGACCCCAGCAATATCTCTTCTAAGCTACGCGAAGGATACGAACCCTGTAAAGCAGAGGAATATCCTGAGCTCATGATGCACGCTACCACTGAAGGTCGCTTTAAAGGCAACGTAGAAGTGGGCGGTTTGTTGCTCTGTCGTATTCCGTCGGAGTTCTTGGGTCAACGGGCAGCGTACTACGCTAACCAGAACAAGTCTCAAATGGAATCCGTGGACAACAATTTCCTTCGTGAGAGTGATCCTCGAATGCCCTTGTTCTCGGACAAGAAATCGAAGGTTACTTTCGGTTCTGGTTCTTAAATTTTGGAGTCATAAATGGCATTTCCTACCGTTTCGGCACCTTATGGCCTTGTTCCCATCAATTCGCTTGATGGCAAGCCCTATGCTGGTGCAATTCGCCAAATTCCCGTAGCTGCTGGCTTCGGTACCGCTATCTTTGATGGCGACACCGTTCAAATCGACAGCACCGGGTTTTTGATTAAATCAACCTCTACTAACGCTGGCACTATTGTTGGTGTTTGCATGGGTGGTCAGTACGTGAACTCTAACGGTCAAACCGTTCAGGGCCAGTACATCCCTGCCTTGGCATCCACTACTGCTAACCCAGCTTACGCGTACGTTGTGGACGATCAACAAGCTCTGTTCAAAGTGGCCGTTGTTACCTCTGGTACAACTATGGGCACCGCGAGCCGCGCTGATGTCGGTTCTAACGTGGCTTTGGTGTTGAACGCTGGTTCTACTACCACTGGCAACTCAGCTTTTGCTGTGACATTGACCGGTGCTGGTACAACTGCAACCATCCCATTGCGCGTTATCGACGTTGTTGAGCAAACTGCAACTGCTCCCGGTGTTTACTGCGAGTTGTTGGTGAAAATCAACGCCCACCAATACAACAACACCACTGGTGTTTAAGGAGTAAATTACCATGGCAATTTCACGCGCACAACTGCTTAAAGAACTGCTCCCCGGCTTGAACGCTTTGTTCGGTCTGGAATATGCACGTTACGGCGAGCAACACAAAGAAATCTACGAAACCGAAACTTCGGAGCGTAGTTTTGAAGAAGAAACCAAGCTGTCCGGCTTCTCCGCAGCACCCGTCAAGAACGAAGGCGCAGCCATCGCTTATGACAACGCTCAAGAAGCATGGTCTACCCGTTACACCCACGAAACCATTGCGTTGGGCTTCTCCATCACTGAAGAAGCTGTGGAAGATAACTTGTACGACAGCTTGTCCGCTCGTTACACCAAGTCTTTGGCCCGCGCCATGGCTTACACCAAGCAAGTTAAAGCCGCATCCGTTTTGAACAACGGTTTCAACGGTGGTTACTTGGGCGGTGACGGTGTTTCGTTGTTTGGCTACAACAGCAGCAGCACTTTGGTCAACCACCCGTTGATCTCTGGCGGCACCAACGCCAACACTCCATCTACCCAAGCTGACCTGAACGAGACTTCTTTGGAAGCCGCCGTTATTCAGATCGCTCAGTGGACTGATGAACGTGGTCTGCTGATTGCTGCTAAGCCTAAGAAGATGATTGTTCCTCCATCGCTGCAATTCGTTGCTACTCGTCTGTTGGAAACCAACCTCCGCGTTGGCACTGCTGACAACGACATCAACGCGATCAAGAACAACGGTTCTGTGGCAGAAGGCTACACCGTCAACAACTTCTTGACTGACAACAACGCTTGGTTCCTGACCACAGACGTGCCTAACGGTTTGAAGCATTTCATCCGTACTCCTCTGTCCAACTCCATGGACGGCGACTTCGACACCGGCAACGTCCGTTACAAGGCCCGTGAGCGTTACAGCTTTGGCTGGTCCGACGCGCTGGGTATTTTTGGCAGCTCTGGCTCCAACTAATACTTCGGTGTATGACTGAAAAAGGGGCCTTGTGCCCCTTTTTCTTTTGGTGTATATTGCCCCAACTCCCGGACTTTTCCGGTGTTCCTGACGGCTCCGGGCCGACGACATGCAGACAGGGCACCTTAACTCGCATGTGAGGATTCATCATGTCTTTGACCACCTTCTCCGGCCCAGTACGATCCCTCAACGGTTTTATTGTTGGCCACCAACCCACCTCTTTCAACGCAATCAACGCAACAGCCACTGCTACAGCGGCTCAAGTTGCTGACGGCTACATCACTTCGACTTCCGCACTGGCTACGACCATTACGTTGCCAACCGGCACACTGCTTGGCGCTGCTCTGGGTGCTTCGCGTGGCACGTCTTTGGACTTGTGGGTGGATAACACCGCAGGCGCTAACACTGTGACTATCGCTGTTGCTACAAACGGTATCTTGTCTGCTGCCGCTGCCGCAGGTTCTGGCGCTGGCGCTGGCTTGTTGACAGTCCCATCTGGCGTGACAGGTATTGCTTGCTTCCGCATCACATTTGCGAGCGCAACGGCATACGTGTTCTCTCGTATTGCCTAATTGATCTTGGGGGCTTCGGCCCCCGCTTTATAGGAGATTGATTATGGCGATGCAGACAGACGTAAAGTCGTATCACAACACTACTTCTGGGGTGGCTGTGCCTTACCGCACGCGGCTCAAAGGCGTTGTGATTTCGCCTTCTACATCGGTAACAATCAATACGTCCATTGTTGACAACAGCTCGATTGCGGCAACGTACGACATCCCCGGCACCACCGTGTGTACGGTGACCACGCCGACGGCGCATGGGTTGACTGCGGGCGAAAGTCGCGTGCTTCTGGTTGCAAGTAGCGGTACTTTTGTAAGCGATGCGTATCTGGTGCAAACCACGCCGACTCCTACAACCTTTACGGTGACGACGGCTACGCTGACTACCAGCGGCAACATGTCTGTGTATACGGACATATTGACCGAAGTGGATTGCTCCACAGGCACCTCGTTTTACACGCTGATTCCCGGCCAAGGCGTTCTCGCCCAAAACGGAATTTACGTTTTTCTACCGTCGGCATCGGTGACTTCCACTATCTTTTACGGATAAAGGGCACGGCCATGATGCAAACAGACGTCCAGTCAGCTTACGTAAAAAGCTCCGGAATACTGGTCACGCCACTGCGCGCTCGTCTCAAAGGGTGCATAGTAACTTCCGCTACGTCTTCGTTGCGTAATGTGGCTGCGTGTGATCCCACAACCGTAGAGTCTGGTACTTACAGCCAGACGGGCACAACGGCAACCATCAGCATCACCGCTCACGGTTTGACCAACGGACAGCGCGTGTTTGTAGATTTCACAACCGGCACGAGCCGTGACGGCATGTATGACATTACGTACATCAATGCCGACAGCTTCAGCGTGACTACAGCCAACTCGGTTTCGACTTCTGGCAACGTGAACGTCTACCCTGACGTGTACATGGAGCTGGACACGTATAGTACGGTTGGGTTGTCTGTTCTGATCCCCGGGCAAGGCATTCTTTTTCCCAACGGTATCTTTTTTGGTACCGGGCCGAGCGTAACAGCAATGGTGTACTATGGCTGACGAGAAGAGCATTAACCTAGCGGGCCGCAAACTCATGGTTGCGATCCCCGCCTACGATGGCAAGCTGAACATTGATTCAGCTTTTGCCTTGTCCAATCTGGCCGTTCAGGTTCAGTCGTTGGGGGTTAAGCTCTATCTCACGCACCTCTCGGGGTGCTCTCTTATTACGAAGGCTCGCAACTGCTTGGTTGCGGACTTTCTCAAATCCGACGCAGACACGCTTCTGTTCGTCGATGCCGATGTGGTGGTTTCCGCTGACGCCATTCTTCGTTTGATGGCCCTGAGCTTGGACAAAGACGTCACCGCTGGCATTTACCCACGGCGCGGTATAGATCGCAAGTTCTTCTTGGATTATTACCTTGATGAAAACGGCGCTTTGGAGTTCGACAAGAACGGCTTGCTTCGTGTGAAGCGCATTGGCACCGGGTTCATGATGATTCAGCGCCACGTCCTTGAGACGATGATCGCAAACCACCCTGAGTGGGCGTACAACAACAACGTCGATAACCGCACCGACAGTGCAATTTTTGACCTGAAGATCGTCAACGGTGAGTACTACGGCGAGGACTATTTGTTCTGCGACCGTGCTGCTGAAGACGGCTTCACTGTTTTCCTCGACCCCTCAATCAGCTTGCCCCACGTTGGCCAAGAGAAGTTCACCCGCAACTTTGAAGAGGACGTGTTGCAGCCTTTGTTGGCCGAGCATTGCACGCCAAAACTGAAAGTCGTCAATGGCTAAGAAAACCCCCTCCCTAGCAATCGGTCGTGGTGAGAAGTTACCTGCTTCCAAGGGGGCTGGGCTAACTGCCAAAGGCCGTGCCAAATACAACGCTGCGACCGGCAGCAACCTCAAAGCCCCGCAACCGCAGGGTGGCAAGCGCAAGGACTCGTTTTGCGCACGCATGTCAGGTATGCCCGGCCCAATGAAAGACGAAAAGGGTAAGCCCACCCGCAAGGCGGCTTCTCTTGCAAGGTGGAAGTGCTGATATGGAACTGATGGCTTGGAACGTACTGTTGTCGTTTGCGTCAGCAGCGTTGCTTTTTTGGGTGAAGGTGTCTCACGACGAAGTCAAGCGCGTGAGCATTTTGCTGAGCAAAACCCGCGAAGAGAACGCTGAGAAGTACGTGACTAAGGCGGATGTGCACAGCGACATCAATCGTGTTCTGGCCCGGCTGGACCGGCTTGAGGGCAAGATTGATGACTTTATGAAGGAGCAGCGAAGTGCCCTCAGTTAGTAAAAAACAGCACAACTTCATGGCGGCGGTGGCCAACAATCCGTCGTTTGCCAAGAAGGCAGGTGTACCCGCCTCGGTGGGTAAAGAGTTCGTGAAAGCGGACAAAGAGGTGAAGTTTGGTAAGGGACCAAAATCTCGTGCTGACCTTCAAAAAATTAACCGCCCTGATACGGATCAAGGCAAGTCAGAACTTTTTTCAAGAGGTGGTGAAATGAAAGAATCCAAAGCAATGATGGCCAAAGAGGTTGCGTTCATGAAGAAAAAGGGCGCTCCCAAGTCCATGGTCAAGCACGAAATGGCTGAAGCCAAGATGGCCAAGGGTGGCATCGCTACTTCTTTGAAGGCTCATGCCGCAGCGCCAGCCTCCAAGGCCCATTCCGGCATGAAGTCTGGCGGGTTTACTCGCTCTGCCGACGGTATTGCCACCAAAGGCAAGACCAAAGCCGCGATGCCCAAAATGGCTCGTGGTGGCAAAACCTGCTAAGGAGCGCAACATGAGCCAAGCAGAAAAAGACGCCCGTCAAATGATTGCGGACAAGAAGGCAGCCGAGGCCGCTGAAAAAGCCTATAACGCCGCTAGTAAAACACCCCCAGCGCCAGCGCCAGCACCAACAACGGACCGAAAAGCCAAGGGTGGTGTCACGCGTGCGGATGGCTGTGTGACCAAGGGCCGCACAAAAGGAAGAATGGTTTAATTATGAAACTCTCTGACGTTTCCCCTCTGGCTGGAATGTTGACCGGCGAAGGCGCGATGGGTAAGCTCATTGGCAAAGGTTTTGGCGGCATATTGCCTGCGGCGATTGCACGCAGCGCCCAACGTGACGCAGCCGAAGAGGAGCGCCAAAAAGCCATTGCCGCTTCCGCGCAAGGCCAGCCAATGAAAAAAGGCGGCAAGGTTTCTTCCGCTTCTTCGCGTGCTGACGGCTGCGCTCAGCGCGGCAAGACCAAAGGCAGGATGGTCTGACATGAGAGCCAGTCGCGGCATGGGGGACATCGCCCCCTCCAAGATGCCCAAAGGCGTAAAAAAAGCACGCCGGGATGACACCGACTTCACGCAGTACGCTGAAGGCGGTAAAGTCAATGCCGCTGGCAATTACACCAAGCCCAGTCTGCGCAAGCGGATTGTTTCTCAGGTGAAGGCCGCAGCAACCCAAGGCACTGGGGCAGGCCAATGGTCAGCTCGTAAAGCACAGCTTGTGGCCAAGAAATACAAAGCCGCTGGCGGCGGGTACAGGGACTGACATGAAAGCGCCCCAGCAATCCCTCAAAGACTGGGGCGACCAGAAGTGGCGCACCAAGAGCGGAAAGCCGTCCTCCAAAACAGGTGAGCGCTATTTGCCGGAGAAGGCGATAAAATCGCTCAGCCCCGC
>Ga0315901_10003338_pt1 | contig 20940 bp, 41 predicted proteins | sample LakEriMetagenome_10_FD_203761 | JGI IMG/M metagenome (GOLD analysis project Ga0315901, IMG submission 203761) | Freshwater fungal communities from buoy surface, Lake Erie, Ohio, United States - Buoy 2 MA116 | ecosystem: Environmental > Aquatic > Freshwater > Lake | place: USA: Lake Erie, Ohio... | reverse complement strand
ATCTACTCACCAACGCATCACCTATATAGTACCCAAACATAAATACTTTATAGATAAAATAAACAGTTAGTAATCCTAATAATAAACTTAATCCTTTTAATATGTTAACCATCTATTACCTCCAATGGTATCATGAATAAAATAGTATCATACAATGAAACCTGTTCATAAGTTCTAATTTTAGATTCAGTGACTGATTGAAAGTAACCATATACACCATATTTGTCTCGTCTATTAAATTTACAATACATACCATCATATCCCTTATGTATAACTAAGTAGTACATGTTACCTCCATTGGTATCATGAATAAAATATTTTCTTTAAAACTGAATTGACATAAATCTCCTAATGGTATATTATTCACTGTTGCTTTAACAGTGACAGGTCGGAAGTACCCACTTAAAGTATAATTATTTTCACCAATTACTTTACAGTACATAGCTTCACATGTATCATGTATAATTAAATAGTACATACAACCTTCATTGGTATGACATAACTAATAAATTGTTTTCGTATAAATGAAATACCTATTAGGTGTTCATTTAAATAACAACCGACACTATACATACCAGAATATTTATCATGTGTAACTACGAGGTCTTTACAAAAACTATAGCCTATACTATCATCATTAGAACTTCGCCATATCACTATGTAATACATCTTTACTCTCCTCTGATAAAGGGAATTCAATCAAAGCTATATACCTAACACCTATCTCTTTTAACTTAATAGATGTGTCAGTGAACTCCTTTAAATATGAGTCGTTGTTCACAATGTATGGATATACTATCTTTGTTTTATCTGGACGTTGTTCTAAAATCATTTATCTCTCCTATTATAGAATAGTATTCAATATTTTTTATTCTGTAATCAACCCAAGAGTAACATTTAGAACCATCTAATCCAAAAAAATAACCTCTAACAAACCAATCATTGATACATGAGTCCTCAAATGTTGTATTAAATGGAATAAATATATATGAAACAAACCAATGATCACTGTTCATAAAATAAACTGTTTTCATATTAACCAACGTTTGTTATTTCAATTAAGTCTCCATCTACTTCAAGTAATAACTTATCTTTCTGCCAATCACGTTCACTTATAGTGTACTGATATGAGTCCCATAATTCTTGTTTTAATTCTGTAACATTACAAATAAATTCAAATGGTTTCTCAAGCATTTCAGTTACAATAACAATTTTCTTTTTCATTTAAAACTCCTTATTACCAAAGGTTTCCATATCTACCTTGTTTAATGTTACGTTGAATCTCGTATTCACTTACTATATTCTTAAGTCTTTCTACTTCTTTTTGTAGTTTAACTATTTCTTTTCTCAATTGAATTACTTCATCATTACAGTTACATTCGGTATAATGTAATCCACATTCATTACAAAAACCACTCATCTTCATCTCCGTAATTAGGGTTAATAATCTTTTGTATCTCGCTTAATTTAACTGTTTGGTAATTGAGCTTATTCCTAGCATCTTCTAAGTATAATATCAAACTACTTATTAAACCATTGTATGAGTTCTCAATGGTGCTTCCACAACCTGAATGAATATAATTACCTTTGCTATCATAAACTCTAACGAAAAAAGGATTATACACATCACACGAGTGATCATAACCTTGATTAAATAATAGTTCTTCATACACCCCATTGTGTTTCATATATCTAACTTTATAAGAGTTAATTCTCTTATTCTTTTCTTTATTTTTTCTTAGTTCTTTTAGAATATTTTCATCATTAATCCTCATCTAATCTCCTATAAATCATTAACATTTCTGAACCCTTTATAAACAGGAAACCTAGGCTTCTCCTTCATACCAGAAGGTTGAAATGTATAAGTTATTATTTGGTTAATGCAACCACTTCGTTGTTCCCATATTAGTTTACGTTGCTCATCATTAAACCCTGTACCAATATCAAACACCACATCAGTATTAATATCCTTAACTGTTATCGAACCTAGCGTGTTGGCAGGAATTAAATTCTCTTTATGTGAGCTACGTTTAGTGTTACCTAACTCATCTATCGTTGCTTCATTGTTATTAATCATCTTCTCATTGAATGATATGATCGTTGCCTCACTATCTTCAAAGCGTTTAATCTTTAATAGATACTGTTCTTTAACTGTTGATCTACCACATTTATATGGAGAGTTAATTGATCTAACCATTACACCTTCATATCCTGCTGATATCCATACTTCTTCTGTTACATTTAAGTCATTAATATTTTTAACCATCATTGGTTCGAGAGACACGACATTCTTAATACCTAACTCCTTAACTTTACTAATATATTGTTCAACACGTTGTTGATATGGTGTGTTGATTGAATCCTTAACCCAATCAAATACAAAGTAAGCGAACTCTGGTTCACCATCTTCACTCATAACAAGTGATTGTGTTTCATTGAATGTTTTATTAGGACATATAATCTCACCATCAAATCCGTCTGGTAGCTGTGATAATTTTTGTTGAATATATTTATTTGGAATCTCAATAAACTTACGAGACAAAGCTCTACCATTAATTATTAAACAACGAATACCATCTAGCTTAGGTGTAGCCAATACAGGAAACTGTAAGTTATTAATATCACCTACGTTACAAGCGAGCATTGGTTTAGTTATCATTAGTCTCTCCTTCTAGTGTGTCCTTGAACAGCACGGACAAGTCCATTTGATTTAGCCATACTTGAATTAACCTTGAGATTATTACCCAAGTTAGAACCCTTGTTCCTTAGCTTAGTTGCATTGATAATGTATTGTGTTAGTCTAGGGTCAGAGTTAATCTGTATATCACACCCTGTCTTATGATCGTAGATCATGTTACCAGTGTAACAATCTACATCACTAGCACAGTCCGAACACTCGTCAATCTTACCCTTCTTATTCTTACTAACTTCAATCTCACCATCACAATGACGACAATACATATTACCTCCTTAGTTAAATAAGGAAAGAATATCCTTAATGATTTGTTGCTTAACATCTCTATCTTTTTTCTTACTAACCTTTAATCTTCTATCATATAATTTAAGAGCTTCAATAATAACACTAGCTTCAACTGTACCCTTAACAATCTCTTTTCTTTTTGTTTGTTGCATACTCATTCCTTTGTTTATTAAAGTTTAAATAACTTCTCTCTCCAATATTCATTTATATAATTAATACAACATCTTAAATCTTGTTTATACATTCCATGTACTGAAAATATTCCTTTTCTTTTTATAGATATATTAATCCCTTGATAATAAGTTTGATATATACCATTAACACATTGCCACTTTAATGTAATCATATAACTCCTTAGAATGTTGATGCTGATAGTTGTATTAAGCTGATGAATCCGTGAAGAAAAAGAAACCAGAATACAATGTATATTTGTGTCATGTTATCTCTCCTAGTTTACAGTGTATATAAGAATCAAATGTATTTTTATATCTTGTCCAATTACAAAAACCCACTAAGTTTACATAGCTATATACAAATTTTATAGGTGTTTCATCTTGTATAACAATAATGGTTGCTTTAAATACAGGATCCCAATCTTCTTCACCCATATTAGTTAGTAAAATATCACCCACTTTATACTTATTCATATGTAACTCCTACCTTCATAATAACATACGAACCGAAATTATTTATACTTTTCATTTGTATATTATCTTTCTTAGCTATATATTTATATGTTACAATATTATCTCTTATATTAGTTATTACTATAAGAGACATTTCATAACTACAATCTACCTTTGTTCCCATTAAATATAACTCACCTACCTCATACATAACATAACCTTATGTTTCAATAACTTCAAGCGTAGAGACACATCTATGTTATGTTCTTTTAATAACTTAAGCAACATAAGCTCTGAGCGTAGTGCTTTAATATAAGTTTCCATATTACACCTCCTGTTTACAGTCGGGACATACCCATATCATGAAGTTAGTTAACACTTTGTTATGATATTTTCTTGGGTGTGTACAGGTTGTTTGTTGTACTTGAGGGACGGACGTTGGTTCTTTAAACAGTTCATATAACTTATCAATTGTTTCAAGAAAAAATAAAAATTTTTCACCTACTTGTTTTGTTTTACTATTGTAGTGAATTCTCTGAACTTTATATATATTATTAACTTCTATAATTTCATAGATTGAATTATATAATTTGTTTTTATGAATAATTATATCCCCAACTTTAAACTTTGGCGTTGTCATTCAATCCTCCTATGGACTCGTCAGGTTACACATAATGTAACGACGACCGACTAATTCTAGTCAGGTCGTTTCGTCCTTAATTATATTTAGATACCACTAGATGTACTAAAGGTAAACAAATAAACACTACCCCTAATAATAAATCCTCCACTATTATCCTACCTTCTTATCCATATCTTGTGGATTAAATGCTTTGATTTCTTTTCTTGATAACTTATCATTGTTATCTTGAACGAATTGTTGGATTGTTGCTAGGTTCTCAATAAACTTTTCAAATTGTTGAACATACATATTGATTGGAAACCTACCACCTAACCCATAGATAGTTAATCCACCACCTTTGTTAATCTCAACCCTTACAGTGTTACCCACTAGGTTGTTAAGAATCTTTAATTGTTCTTGTTGCTTCTTTAACTGCTCGATAAGAGCTTGTTTTTCTTCAAGTAATTGTTTCGCTGTTTTTGTTGCAGTTGTCATAATAGTTCTCCTTTGTAGCGTAATGCTACGTTGTTAATTAGTTAAGCTGTTTCGGTGTGACATTACACCTCGTCAGTCAGACTTATAGCCTGAGACAGCTTAGGGAATAGTGTTTGCGATCACTACTCCCACTACTGTATGTTATCAGCTCGACGTTATCCTCCCATAGGTACATTAATCCTATGGTTCTTATATCGAACCGACTAGCTAGACTCTTCACTGTTTTACAGCTTATACCATATAGGTAGTCTAGATGCAAAGACGTTGCTTCTCGGTAATGTAGTTCTCGCTACAAAACTCCACAACACCCAACGGGTTATGTCTAATAACAGTTACTAGCCGTCTAGCCAAGTGTTAAGGTACACCTGCCCTTTTCTAGTAACCTATAGTTTATACTAGATAAAACTTATGCCATTTTCTACCTTTACAAGGTTAACGCTTTGCTTCGTTAAGAGCTTTTTTAAGAGTTTAATTTCAGACATAAGTCTATCTTTAGAGGATTTTCCTTTGACAAAAAATCCACGTTGAAACAAGTTTATATCGTTCGGGCAGTTGGTTATAACATACCCCGAATGAAACACTTTTTTAGTTGCGTTTACAGCTTGACGCTTCAACGCTTGTTGTTTATAACCTGTATTAGCTCTTTTACAAGCCAACGCAGTTTTACTTAATGTTCTCATAAGACGTTATACTCCTATTTCGGGTGACAACACCCATCATCAGTAGGGACTCAATTATCCCTAGATAGGGAGCGAGTGGTTAACTCGCCCAAAGATTCATGGCTAGGATAAATACTAGAGAGAGTTTTATAATATTAACTAGCATGGTTATACTCATTCATTTTAGCATAAGCTTCACTTAGAGTCTTGAATGTTATTTCTTCTTTTTCAGACTCATGATTCTTGAAGTAATGTAATATATATACATTAAGTTCTTGATTATATACTAGTTTACATAAGAAGCCACTAATAGGGTTACTTAACATTTTGATAATCATGTGATTCTCCTAGTTTAAGTATATATTTAATTATATATACAAGAATTTAATTTTAATCTCGACTTGTCAGGTCGATGCCGAGCTATCATTCAAGCCCCATGCCAACTCATTTTCTGAACAAAATCAAGCACTTAGCTGTGGTTCACAATGACACCAGTATCGAAAAGTCACCAAAAACAGAGCCAAAATGCCACCAAAGCCAGTATCAAAACAACACCATCTCAACAAATTCAAGCACTTAGAGCTAAGTACCTGAAATCTCGTAGCATGGTATAATAAGAACCCGTGCGTGTGTATTAATACCCGTATGCGTGTGCATATGCCCCTGCGTGTGTTTTTATATACCTGCGTGAGCGTACGTGCGAGCGTGTGCGTGCATGGGTGTGCAGGTGCGTGTAGGCGTGAGCGTGTGTGTGCATGATGCGTAGGCGTGTGTGCGAGCGTGTGCGTGCGTATGTGTGCTAGGGGGGGGGTACACCCTTCGTGGTTCAGGGTGACATTGACCGAGTACATTCACTCACTTTACCCTCTCAACTATAGAAACCAGTAACCCTTCACCCTACTACTCATTCACAACCTTTATAACAACTCTTAGTATAATAGCCTCTAAAACGAACAAAAACAGGGTTATTTGATACTTTAGTATATAGACCTAATAGTTAGTATTAAAGCTTCTAAAACCTCTTTAAAAGGATATTAAGCTTATGTTTAGTATATTTGATTTAAGTAATCTAGACAATGTTCCATTACAGGGTATAATAGCTCTTATAAACGATTCTGATAAGAAGGTATACCTAACACAGGGTTCTAACATTCCAGTGCTTCTAGGCAAGATTATAAGCGAAATAAAGCAGGGTATTCATACTCACCAAGAATTATGTGATGATTATAAGAAATTAAAAGCTATGGTTATAGAAACACAAACCGACATTACACATAGGTACTTACACATGTCTTACTGGTATGATTACTTTGAAGCTAATGGATATAAGCTATATACTAAAAAGAATCATTTGAGTTATAAGGTTAGTAAAGGTTTAGTACATGTAGGAAGAAGTAGTACAAAGCTAGTCGTTGAAGTTTATTTAGTAAATAGTAGATGTGAAAAGACAGTAGTAGGAGTATTCGAAACAATACAACAAGCTGATGAGTTTATAGAAACTTACTACACACAGGACAATAAATATAAGCTACCAATACTAGCTAACAACAAGTTGACTATGGCACACTATCTATCAAAAACGAGTCGAAGGAGCGAAGCGACTGACGCAGTTACTATGGATAGGTAGATAGTTAGTAATTAAAAACTAAACACCAACCAAGTTGTTATTTAGGTACATATTTACTTATATTATATTATTATATGTATAGGTAATATTTTGACCCACCTACTGGTTCTGGATTGACCCACCTCTGGGTCTAGTTTGACCCACCTAAAGTGAATGTTTTTGAAAAAAGTTCTTGACAAAAATATAAAAGTGTGGTATTGTAGAAACAACTATTAGCAACAAACTATGCCTAGAAATAAGGGTAGTTTCTATAAGGAGATTTATGAGTCCAGAAGTTAAAACAGTTTTAATTAGTTTAGTAACATTATTAGTTTATAGATCAATTGAACAAATGGTTAACAGTTATTTGTTTAGAAAACAGATGAACGGGTTTACAGCTAGGTTAGCTGAACAAAGCGGATTAAGCAATTACGTTGGTGGAGATGTTAACTTATCTGTTAAAGAAAGAGCTATTAAACGTATCAATGCTTTAGGTACGGATAATAGTGGTATTGTTTTAAATAAGGATAAAGCTTATCTAGGAAAGAACACAGAACATGGACCAGTTTATGAGGACGTAGATGTTGCTTTCTTTGAAGGAGTTGAATTACCCTTAAGTCATGAAGAACATGAGGAAGTAGCCAAAGCTTTTAATAATCAAGCATTTAGAGAAAGAAAAGAACAAGAAAAACAAACCCTGACAAGGCTGTAGTATGTTGTTTGTTATATTCGTATATGCAATAATAACAGCTAGTTTGGAACGTTCACAGATTCAAACTAACGCCGTAAATAACGAAGAGTTAATCAGGAGACAACATGAAGAGCAAAGACTTAGAATCCTCAACAGAGACAGGTACTAGTATTTCTGGGACGGTATATAAATCACTAACCGAAGTGTGTATTAATTTACTTGGAACAGAACTAACTGTGAAAAAGATATCACTAGATTTAGATTATGATTCGTTTTGTACATTTTTAAGAGATGATCAAACTATAAATGGAAGCCCATTTCTTTACTTGCGTGAAGGGTCATCAACAAACAAGATAAGGCTAAATTATTACAACCTTTATGGTGTATGTGAAGTCATTATACAATGTGATGTAGATTCTGAAAAAAAGAGAATTAAAGAAGAGATGACTAGACTATCTGAACAATTGAAAAAACTAGATAAGGACTTTAATGATTAAACCTGACTATAAACTTATTTATGGTATTATTAAAGGGTTAGAAGCGTTAGAAGAAACCCACGGTATAGACTTATATGCTAATGAGATAGTTGAAATGACTAGTATATTGACTCCGTTGATTAGTGTGGACATGCCTGACTCACTAAGTAATTGGAATGATTATTTTAATATGGCTTTTAAAAAAGCTTTAAACGAAGACAGGTATTTAAAAAGAGATGAAATACAAACGTTTATAATTCATTGTTTTGACATTGACGTTAGTATTAGACTTTTAGAGGATTTATAGTGTATTTATTAATTATTTTAGCAACAGTTGGGTTTATAACATCAGCAATAGGGGCAAGCATGTTACAAAAAACACCAGTTAAGGGACTCCAACTTATTATACTAGGTCATGTGATAATGGCTACAACTATTGTTTTTAAAGGACTTGTATGAAGATTAAAGGTATTAAAAAAATACATTTTCATCCTTTTGATTATAAACTCAAGTTCACAAAAGATAAAAGGTTTATTAAACGCGACTACGGTGAAACTAATTTAACTGATAAATGGATTAAAATAGGTGACGTTAACGACGAAAAGATCATTAAACACTTCATATTACACGAAGCATTACATGTATTATTAGAAGAAGTTATTGAAAATACAGCAAAAATTAAAGATTTAGAAGACAGGGAAGAGGCAATAGTTAGAATGGTATCGCCTAGATTACAGCAATTTATTGAATCTAACCCTGATTTAATTAAATGTTACTTACCAGAGGACGACAATGAGTAAATCTAGAACTTGTTCTTGTCCATATTGCGGGTTTACAGTTGAGATTCCTGAAGATCACGAAAAGGAACATGATAAAATTTGTTGCATGAACTGTAATAAAGCGTTTCCTGTTCCACCAAAGAAAACTAATTATGGTTTTCCTATGAGCTTTGATATTGATAATAAAGACTGGAATGAATGAAGGGAAAGACATATTTAAACAGTTTAAGAAAAGGATATTTTAAAGTACCTTTTCAAATAAAATCAATGGGTTTAAGTAGCAAAGCTCTTATGGTTTACTTTTATTTATGTTCATACAGTGAAGATTTTAATCCTTCTGTTCGTTATCTAGCTTCGGAGTTAGGTATTTCTAAGGTGACGGTTAAAGATTGTTTAGATGAATTAGTTACTAAACAGATAATAGTATTACTTAAACAAGGAAATAGAACCAAACCGAATGAATATATGTTTAACTCACCGAAAAAATGGAGAAAAGATGGGAATAATATCTAATATATTGAGATCAGTTATTGTTGTTATATGTGCTTTAATGGTTTTAACTGGTTTAAGACAAAGACATGATAATATAATTAAAATAATGAAGGCATCAGATGAAAAAAATAAGAGAAAAACTTGTATTCAAAGCCCCGAAAACAAGAAAGCCAATTGCGAATAAAACAAATTCGTCTCATAAATCTAAAAAAGACTATAAACGCTTAAAATTTCGTAACAGTAAGCTCAGAACTACTTTGACTGATATAGATAATTAACAACTGTTTCTATATAACTAGGGAAAGGAAGTTTATGGCTGAAGAAATCAACATGTCAACATGTAGGGTGTGTGGCGAGATTAAGACTCGGATTCAAGATGGTGAATTCGATTCGAAGAATAAGAGGTGGGTAGATGAAACAGGAAAACAATGGAACGGAAGAAAGTGTCCAGACTGTGTTGTCCAAATCCAAAGAGAAAAACAAAAACAAAGAAGAGCCAAAGCAAAAGAAAGGCTCAAAAAACTCTTTGAATAAGTGTCCATTTTGTGAAGTATCTTGTGGTTATGCTCATTGTTCTTTCAACAATAAGGATTAAAGATGTCAGAAGACTTAGAGTATTCAACCGCAGAACTAATAATTGCTCATATAGAAGAAACAAACGATATTATTGGAAACATTCGGGAATTTCAAGAACTGATCAACAACGTGTCCGATCCATCGTTGAAGATTTTATACGAGGAAGACATAACCTCAGAATCAAAGCAACTAATGAAAGTGTGTCAGAACCTAAAGTTCCTATTGACTAATTACTTGGTTGAATGTAAGAACAATAATAGACCAGTAGATATTAATTTTTATCGTGTTTTTAAAGAGTTAGATAAGCTAGGAGATTTAAATGAATAGTAATAAGTACTTCATTTGGAATAAAGGCGATGATATTCAATTAAGTAAGAACTTTAATTCAAAAGAATTCGATTGTCAGTGTTCTAGACCTGCTTGTATTGAACAAAGAATATCAATAGACCTAATCGATAAACTAGAATTTATCAGGAAAGAGGTAAATCAACCTCTAACTGTAACATCTGGATTTCGTTGTTTTAATCACCAACAAGATTTAAAAGACAAAGGAACTGTTAGTACTGTTATTGCTCAGAAATCAACTCACGTATTAGGTGATGCTGTTGATATTAAGATACCGAAGAATAATACAGTTGAAACGTTTCTAGAAAGATGTGAAAAACATTTCGAAAGTATCGGTTTAGCTAAAACATTTTTACATTTAGATTTGAGAAAGGGTAAAAGACGTTGGAATTATTAACAACTTTCTATAAGATTCGACGTTTAGCAATGCCGAATGTTCCTATTGGAACGATTAATAATAAAGCGGTTCACGCAACCCACGGGTCTTAAAAATTAGGTAGTTATGGAAAAAATCAAATCATTGATACCAGGAACTCTTTTCGTCTTATTTTGCATAAAGTCATTATTTATCTCTCCAAGTGCTTCAGAAGTAGCAATTTGTTTCATTTTAGCAGCAATTACTGCTATATTTACGTATATAGAGAAGATAACTACTGTTAAAAGTTTAGAATTAAAAATTGAAGAAAATAATAAAAAAGTTGATGAGTATCTAGAATCAGTTAATGCTTTAAGAAATAGTGTTGACTCTGTAAAGATGTCAATTGGTATGAGGAATAACCGTGGCTAATAACACATTAGATCAGTTATCTAAGAAATTCTCTACAGTTGAAGAATTACAAACATATTGTGATTCTCAATTCAAAATTATCCAGAAATTAACTAAACAATTAAATGATTCTAAGAAAGAAATTGACGAGTTAAAAGAAAAATATATTAAGTTAAAGGAAGCAAAGCCTTCACCTGAAGCTATTAAGTTAAGTAATGGGTCATTAGGTCAATTAGGTGTAACAGACGAAGAAGCTATATGTGTTATGCAGTTAAACTTCCTAAAACAAATAGCGGTTGTTAGAGAATTGACACTAGAAGAATCTAAGAAAGTTGAGATTTACGTTAAAACACTTAATACTATTAGAAATGTACCTAAAAAGATAGAGTTAGAAACTAAAGACATGAGTAATGAACAATTAATTAAGCTCATTGAAGCATCGGTTGATAGTTTTGATAAACAATAATGGAACAAACCAAACTTCCTAAGATATCTAAGCAACAAGCTAAATACGAGCTTTGGCGAAGAGGGGAATTATCTTGGAAGATGCACTCAGTTCAAAAAGAACTACATAATCTATACAAAAATTCAGGTGAAAATCAGATAATGGTGTGGTTACTATCTAGACAAACAGGTAAGTCTTTTTGTTTAGCATTACTTGCTTGTATGGAATGTGTCACAAAACCAAATGCTATCGTAAAACTACTAACAGACACCAAAGTACATGCTCAAACTATATTTGAACCTTTATTCCGTGAGATTCTAGAGGATTGTCCTGAAGATATTAAGCCTGAATATAATAAAAGTTCCTATATTTACTACTTTCCAAATGGCTCCCAGATACAACTAGCTGGTTCAGATGGTGGACACGCAGAAAGACTAAGAGGTCAGAAATCTACACTAGTTCTTATTGACGAAGCTGGTTTCTGTGATAAATTAAAGTATAACGTTCTATCTATTCTATTACCAACTACAACACATACTGGCGGTAGAATCATAATGGCTTCAACTCCACCAGAAGACCCTGAACATGAGTTTCTTGATTTCATTGAAAAAGCAGAAATGGAAGAAACCTTAATTAAAAAGACAGTATTCGATAATCCTCTTTTAAGTAAGGAACAAATAGACACTATTATATCTAGATTCCCGTTAGGAATTAATGACCCTCAGTTTAGACGTGAGTATATGTGTGAAATTCTTAGAAGTGAGGAGAAGTCTGTATTTCCTGAATTAAATGAGGAAAAAATGCAAAGGATAGTTGGTGAATGGGATAAGCCTGTGTTCTTTAATTCATATGTTGGTATGGATTTAGGATTTGATGACTTTACTGCTGTTATATTCCTGTATTATGATTTTATGAAAGACAAGATAGTGGTAGAAGATGAGATAGTAATTGAAGGTAAGAACTTGAAATTAGACGAGTTTGGTCAAACTATTTTAGATAAAGAAAAACAGTTGTGGACAAATCCTTTAACTAACGAACTAATAGCTCCAGATGTCAGATGTAGTGATATCAATAAGATAGTGACAAATGAGATAGCTAGACACACAGGGTATAAAGTATATTTTGGTGTTCCAAAAGGTAAATTTGATGAGAAAGGTTCTTCTACTAACAAACTAAGAGTATTATTAGCTAATGAAAAGGTAATAATTAATCCTAGATGTAAGACATTAATCAGACATCTAAAGAATGTACAGTGGAAGAAAAGAACATCAAATAACACTAAATTAGAGTTTAAAAGATCAATAGATGACGGACATTATGATACAGTAGATGCTTTAATTTATGCGGTTAATTCTATATCATATACAAAGAATCCATACCCTGCTGGATATAACGTAAATATGCAGAATCTTTATGTTTATGATAAGGATTCGTTTGAGGCAAGAAACGGTAATTATCAAACTAATAATATCCAAGTGTTAAAGAAACTATTCAATAGAAAATAATTCTATACTTAACAACTATAAAAAGCAATTTAAACAAAAGGTTAAGTTATGTTAAAGTTACTAGGCAGCTCATTAAAATGGTTAAGTCTGTCATTATTGGTTCTTTTTATTTCAGTTAATGCTAATAGATTACACGAATCTTATTTGTTAGATTATATTGGAAACCAAGTAGTTATGGTTACAAATGGTAATGGAGGAGGAACTGGATTTCATGTTGAAGCTCCTTCAGGAGATGTTTATATTTTAAGCAATAGACATGTGTGTGCTGTAAAGGATGATAATAACTTTGTAACTATCATTACACAAGATGGTAGATCACATAAGAAAAAAGTAATTAAGGAATATAAAAAACACGACTTATGTTTAATTGAACCTGTTCGTGGATACTCTGGATTGGAATTAACTGAACAAAATGATTTACATTCTAAATTATATATTGTAGGTCATCCAGGATTAAGACCACTTACTTTATCTAGTGGACATTATATTGGAGACGACACAATTTCAATTTCTTCTCCTAATGTTGAAAAGAAAAACTGTAATGGTAAATTTGAAAAGATTCCAGAAAACTCACTTGAATACTTCTTTTTTGGATTACAATCAATATGTGTTAATTATTTTGATAGTTATATGACAGATGCTCCTGTTTATGGTGGAAATAGCGGTTCACCGATGGTTGATGCTAGAGGTAACGTTTGGGGAGTAGTATTCGCTAAATCAATGAACGCTGTTCACAATGGTTATATTGTTCCTATTGATTTTGTTAAGGATTTTTTAAAGAAATATTAATTAGGATTCCAAATGGACGATAATAAAAATAATCCAATGGACCAATATTTTGCTCGTAAAAAAGCAGAAGAATGTGCCCACGCATTATTACAGAAAGGAAGAACCTTCTTTAATATATTAGAAGGTAATTCTTACATCTATAAAATTCAAAATATGTGGAGAGCATACTCTGGTTCATATAGCACAGAGAACGGTGAAGGTCATCAAATATCATTTACTGGTGAACAAGGTGAGTTAGTTAAACTACCTGTTAATCACTTTTCTAATCTAGCAAGACATACATATAATATGGTTACAGCTAATCGTCCTATTATGGAAGCTAGAGCAATCAATACTGATTATAAATCATTATCCCAAACATATTTAGCTAATGGTATATTAGACTACTATATGCGTGAAAAGGGATTAGAAGATGTTCTAAATAAAGCAGTAGAGTATGCCATCGTTTTAGGTTCTGGTTATGTTAAACTAGAATGGAACGCTACTTCAGGAGAAGCAGTAGATGTTGACCCTGAAACAGGTGAATTACATTATACAGGTGAAATTGAATTTAAACCAGTTGACCCTCTTAACGTTATATTTGATGGAACAAAAGAAACATGGAACCATGAATGGATTGTTATTAGATCATTTCAAAATAAGTTCAATCTAATGGCTAAGTTCCCAGAATATGCACAGAAGATTTCAGAACTGGATACTAAAAACGCAAATTCTTTATATCGTTTATCTTTGTGGTCAAACGATGACACAGTTGATGTCCCTGTATATGAATTCTATCATAAGAAAACAGAAGCTATGCCTGAAGGTAGATACATGTTATTCTGTTCAGATGATATCGTTCTTTTAGACACACCAATGCCATACAATAATATTCCAGTACATAGAATTGTTCCAAGAGAAATACTAGGAACTTGTTACGGATATTCAGACATGTTTGATGTTTTCCCTATTCAAGAAATGATCAACGCTACTTATTCAGCTATAGCTACAAATCAAAACGCTTTTGCTGTTCAGAATGTTTATATACCAAGAGAAGCAGATATCAATATCACTTCCATTGCTGGTGGTATGCAAGTATTTGAAGGTAATGCTAAACCTGAATCATTAAATCTAACAGAAACACCTGCTGAAGTTTATAAATTCTTAGAAATTTTAATTCAATCAGCTGAAACTATGTCTGGTATTAGTTCTGTCACTAGAGGAAATCCAGAAGCATCTTTAGAATCAGGTGCTGCATTAGCATTGGTTCAATCTATGTCTTTACAGTTCATTAATGGATTACAACAAAGTTATGTTAAGATGGTTGAATCTGTTGGTACAGCTCTAATACAAATTTTAAAAGATTATGCTCATACACCGAAGTTAGTTGCTTTAGTTGGTAGAAATAATAGATCGTTACTAAAACAATTTACAGGTAAAGAAATAGCTAACATTAATAGAGTTGTAGTTGATATTGGTAACCCTTTATCAAGAACAATTGCTGGTCGTGTTCAAATGGCAGATCAGTTAGCACAAATGAAACTATTAAAGAATCCTCAACAATATTTCCAAGTAATGAATACTGGTAAAATTGACGTTCTTTTTGAGGGAGAAATTAGTGAATTATTACTAATTAAATCTGAGAACGAAAGCTTGTTGTCTGGAGAAAAAGTATACGCTTCTATTTTAGATCAACATAGAGCACATATATTAGAACATAAATCAGTCATGGCTGACCCTGATTTAAGAAAAGACCAAACGTTGGTACAGAATGTACAAGAACATATTAAAGAGCATATTGATTTATTAAGAAATGGAGATGCAGATTTGTTACAATTGATTGGTGAACAACCTCTTAATCCTCCACAACAAGCAGGTAATCCTGAACTTCCTCCAGGTCCAATGAATAATCAAGAAGTAATTGAAGGAAGTCCTATACCAGGTGTACAACAAGCACCTAATCAAACAAAACAAATGGATGACATGGGACAATCTAGTCCTCCAGCGGTAGATGCTTCATTATTGCCTAATCCAGATATCCAAGCAAATCAAGCACCAGGAGGAGTTAAATAATGAGTAATCCTCGTTCTTTATTAGACCCAGGTCAGATTATTCAACATTCTTATGATGAAGCTGCTCAACGTATTAGGGTTGATTCTGAAGCAACTGTAGTAAACGCTGACATAGATATACAATTAGATGCTAGTGAAGATAATGTTGCTATTCAAGACACAGATGGTGATCAGTTAGAAATTAATGCTGACGGGTCGATTAATGTTAAATCACCAGAAATAGAAGGTAAATTAGACGATGTAATAAATGAATTACAAGATATTAACTCAGAACTTAATACACAGAGTTCTTTGTTAACTAGTTTAGATTCAAAAGATTTTGCAACATCAGCTAAACAAGATACAGGTAACAATAGTTTAAATAGTATAGATTCTAAAATGAATTCTCTTGGTCAAAAAACAATGGCAGGTTCAATGCCTGTTGTTCTTCCGTCTGATCAAACAATTAATGTTCAAACACAAAATCCAATGATAATGGCTGGAACTATTGATGGTCAACCAAACGGAACATCATATGTTACAGTTAATAATTTATTTGAACAAATACTAAAAACACATGACAGAGATCAACAAATTACTTATGCTGATTTCGGAACAAAAGACCAAAGAATAACTGAGATAGAATACACAAGTTCTACTTTTCCTGGTGTAACAGCTAAAAAAACAATAAGTTATACACTAGTTAGTGGAAAATATAGAAGAGATAGTATCACACGATCTGTAGTTTAAGGAGAATATATAATGAAGTTAATTAAAGCAGGATTACTTGACAACGTAGTTGGTTCATATGACCAAACAAAAACTACAACTCAAGGAAGAGTTTCACAAAAGACAATAAGCGGAGATGATTATTTAGGTCCTCCATTATCTAAATTCAATGATTTAATTACAGACCTAGCTCTAACTCCTTCTGGTCCAATATTTAAAACATCAAATAATAGAGTATTCGTTCCATTCTTAGTAGTAGCTGGTACATTTGGTGTAGCACTATATAATCATAATGCAACAACAAATTCTAATACCTACATTGGACAAATAAGATTCAGTATTCCAAATACAGCAGCAACAACTCATACTATTAGAGCATTTAAAGTTATAGATACAGGAACTACTGGATGGAAAATATTCATTAGTACAACTGGTTCTGTATTATTTAATGGTGCTACATTTCTAGTTAATTCAGTGGATTTAGCTGACTTTATAGCATCTCCTCCTACTTTTGGATTTGCAACAGGAAATGATCAAAAGGCTGTTTATAAATTACACGACAATAATAGCGTGATGTCTGCATCTACAACAATAACTGTAGCATCTCCTGGTAAAGTAAATTATGTTTCTCACCCTTTTCATGTAAACGACCCTGTTATTTTTATATACGGAACTTTACCAACAGGTTTAGCTTTAAACACAACATATTATGTTAGAAATCCATCAGCAAACGATTTTGAATTATCTGCTACAGTAGGTGGAGCTTCTATAAATACTACAGGAGCAGGAGGAACTGCTCAAATTTCTGGAGTATATTACCAAACTTCAATAGCTGGTTCTATTTTAGATTTATCAGGAAATAAATTATATGTGCATAATGGTGTAGCAGCTACTCATCAATACCATGTTTATAACACAAATACTGCTCCAACATATTCTAAACAATCAGCATTGGTTGTAGATGATGTAGGTGACACTATTCAATATACAGCACATCCTTTTCAAAATAACGATCCTATTTTTATTACAGACTTGGTTGGTGGAACTGGATTAACAAATAATACAAACTATTTCGTAAGAAATGCAACAGCTAATACATTTCAATTATCAGCTACTTCTGGTGGAGCTGTTATAAATATAACAGTAGCAGGAACAGCTTCTGTTGGTAGATCATTTGGAACAACTAGTGCATTATTTTCTCATAAGACTGCAAATTTACCAGCATTAACTGGTACACTTCTTGCATCCGACTCAGAAGATTTTGCTCAACCACAACATACTACAAATTCTGGATTTAATTGTGCATTCTTTGCTACAACAATTAACTTATATTTAGGTAGATTATCAGAACTAACAGCAGGAGCTACAACTTGGGCATCTCTTGTAACTTCAAATTTATTAGGTACAACTAATCAAATAACAGCACCTACAGCGTCTTTAGCAACATGGTCTAACGTATTAGATTCTGCATTTTTTATTACTAACGCATCAATTATCATACAAAAGAAAGTAGTAAACAATCAACTAGAGTATATTTTTGGTGGAGTTTCAAATAACTTTTACGAAGCATTTTCTATACCAGAGACAGTTGAACTTGAAGGTTTATCTTTTACTGGTATGGATGTAGAAGATGGTGTTTTATTCATGATAGGAAGTACAACAGGACAAAGAGGATTATTCACTGTTGATTTAAGATCAGACTCTGTACATGATTATTCTTATATGGTAACTCCTGTATTAAACACTCCTTCTGCTGTTTATAAAGTAGTAACTAGTGTTGAGGCATTATTTGAGAAAACAGGAAATATAAAAGTACAATATAGGACTTCAGGTTTTGGAAGTATTTCTGGAGGATGGACAAACGTAACATCTTTTTCTGACTTATCAGGACTAGCAACTGGAGCACAAGTTCAGTTTAAGATTCTATTTAATATGCAATCAGAAGGAAGTTCTACTCCTGCACAAGTTAGTGAGTTATATTTAGGATATAGCACAATTACTGAATCTTCTGAAAATTGGGAGTTCTCTGATGATAATTCAGTAAATACTGTACCATCTAGAATTGCATATAGATTGAAAAATGTTTATGCTACTTCGGTTCCTACATTGTATTTTAGAGCACATGATTTATCGGACACTCTATTAACTACTAAAAATACAGTAACAAATGTTAGTGAATTCGAATACTCAACAGATAATGGCTTTACTTGGCTTCCATTAGGAACTATACCTAACACAGTAGGAACTTTAGTAAGATATTCACTACCTAGTGGTTTTGGTGTAGACATAAGACCTTCTATTAAAGAGGAATAAAAATGTCAGATATATTAGTTACCGATAGAGCATATATCTCAATTCCTGATGCTTGTGTGGACGATCTAACTCCTCCAACATTTGCGGGACTTGATACATTAGATGTTGAATCTAGAGGTCAAATTAGAGCAACATGGTTAGCAGGAACTGATATTAGTAACCCTGTAAGATATGAGATTTACATACAAGCTTCTACTAATGTTGGACTATTTAATACTGCAAACATAGTAGCTATTACTCCTAATTTACAATATGATATATTTACAATGCCAGATGGTTCATTTTTAGTAAATGGAACCACATATCACGTAGGAGTTAGAGCAATTGACGCTCTATCTAATAGAGATGCCAACTTAGTTTCTGATTCTGTCATTTCCACTGGTATTTTAACTTCTATTGATGTATACAATGTTAATGGGGCATTTGCAATAAGTGCTTCTAACCAATTTCAAGGTACATTATGGTGTTTAAAGAACTCAGGACTAGCTACATCAAGTAATGCCACAATGGGAACAGCTTCTTATCAGGTATATGATAAAGCAGGAAATCCTGTAGTAGGTATGACTCAATCTGGTATTTCTGCTGATTCTAATGGACAATATAAAATTACAGCTATATCTAACTCTCTAAGTGAATCATTAGAGCATTACATGGTTAAAATCGATATTACAGTAGATGGAGCAATTAGGTCTGGATATGTAGCTCTTATTCAAAAAGCACCAGAATATAATATCGAAGGTGTTATGTCTATCGATAGTGCTTCTGATTTACAAGGTTCTTTCTGGATTACTGAGAATGAGAAGATTAAAACTTCAGGTCTTGGAACAGCTTCATATACTATTTATGATGCTGCTGGTAATGCTGTAGTAGGAATGACTGAATCTGGAATTTCTGCTGACGGTAATGGTTTATTTAAGATTACTCCAGTAGCTTCTGCTCTTAATCAAGAATTATCTTTATATTCTGTAAAAGTAACAATAAATGCAGATGGTATTAATAGAAGTGATTTCTTACCTATCCAAGGTAAAATACCTTCTTATGAATGTAAAGCTGTATTTTCAATAAATGCTTCTAATCAATTAGAGGCTACGTTATGGGGAACAGCAGATGGAATTATACGATCTGGAGCAAGCTTAGGAACTGCTTCTTATACTATATACGATGTTGATGGAGTAGCTGTTGTTGGTCTTACTGAGTCAGGAATTGTTGCAGATGGTAATGGTAGATTTCAAATTACTCCAGTAAGTGCTATATTACTTACAGACTTAACACATTTTACAGCAACAATTAATATTGAAATAGATGGAGTAGTAAGACAGAGTATTAAAGGCTTTACTCTTTTAGGAACATAATGGCAACAAGAAAGTTAATAGCTGACATTTCTTCTGAAGATAGTCAAATCCTTAAAATGGATTCTATTAGTCGTTACATTGTAAACAGTAACAATGATTGGCAATTTATATTTAATGCTAATTCAGATTTTACAAATAGTGTTCAGATTCCTAAAATTGCAGCAGAGTTCGATACTGAAAATTTAAGTAAGATTAGAATGACTGCTTATTTATATAATACAACTAATGGAACTATAGATAATGCATCTAGTTGTAGCTTTAAGATATTTAGAGTAGAAAAATTAGTAAATCCTAGATGGAATGATAACTTAGTGACTACTATTTCTGGAACACAGGAAGCTAATAGTTATTATTTTGCAGATATAGATACAAGCTCAGTAACTGGAGCTAATTTAGATGGAGATACTACTTTAATGATAGAAGCTACTATTGTTAGATTAGGAAGATCGTATAAAGACAGAGTATATGTTAATCATCTTGGAGTTTATGATAGTATTATCAGATTAAGACAAGATGTTGAATGGTTAGATATTTCTAAGTTAGACGAATAAAAGGATAAAAAATGAGATTACATGCTTTTCTAAGAGAAAATGTAGTAGTAAAAGTAGAGTCTATTGACGAGGCTCAATATGCTGAACAGATAAAAGATTACCAAAACATTATT
>Ga0315901_10003334_pt1 | contig 20950 bp, 48 predicted proteins | sample LakEriMetagenome_10_FD_203761 | JGI IMG/M metagenome (GOLD analysis project Ga0315901, IMG submission 203761) | Freshwater fungal communities from buoy surface, Lake Erie, Ohio, United States - Buoy 2 MA116 | ecosystem: Environmental > Aquatic > Freshwater > Lake | place: USA: Lake Erie, Ohio... | reverse complement strand
CCAGAAACTCAACAGCAATTATTCCAAGGATGCACTAACGTAAAGCGTGGGATTGAGCTTTTGAATCAGGCTAGAAAGAAGTGTAAGCATCAACTAAATAATACTTGGCTAGTTTGCTACAACGCTGGATTAAAAGGGGGGTCTAAAATTAAACGTCCAACTAGTTTTATTTACTACAAAAAAGTTATGTCTCAGCTTAAAAATTAATAGATTTTTATCTTTAATTCTGCTAAAATAATCCTACCACTAACCGAGGAGTAGCATGAACAAGTCCAATAAGTTTTTAAGCGAATTAGTAGCTTATAGAACTTACGCAAAACATTTAAGCGCATTTAATCGAAGAGAGTCTTTAGAAGAAACTTTAAACCGTAACTTGACGATGTATCTGGAGAAATATCCAAAACTCAGCAGAGACATTATCAAAGCTTTTAAACAAGTTCATGATTTTAACGTAATGCCATCTATGAGATCTCTCCAGTTTGGAGGCGAGGCTATCTTTAGAAATAACGTTAGAATTTTTAACTGCTCTTTTGCCAATATCACCTATCCGAGGATCTTTGCTGAGGCTTTATTTTTGCTTTTGTCTGGAACAGGTTTCGGATATTCTGTGCAAAGGCATCACGTAAATCAACTACCAAGCTTGAGAAAACCTAAAGAAGAGGGAATTTACGTGGTTCACGACTCCATTGAAGGGTGGGCAGAGTCTCTCAACCAATTGATGTCAGCTTACTTCTTTGGTTCAATCAGACCTATTTTCGACTTTTCTAAAGTTAGACAAAAGGGATCTTACCTTGTTACCACTGGAGCAAAAGCTCCCGGTCCTGAACCTCTGAAAAAAATGCTAGAGAAGGTTGAAGAGATGCTTAAGTTTGCAATAGGCAGAAAACTCTCTTCCATAGAAGTTCACGACATTATTTGTTTAATCGCAGACTGTGTTCTTTCTGGGGGAATTCGTAGAGCGGCTCTTATATCTTTGTTTGACAGAGATGATAACTCAATGCTAACTTCTAAGCACGGTTCTTGGTGGGAGCGTTACCCTCACAGAGCAAGAGCAAACAACTCAGCCGTTCTTCCGAGAGGTGAAACGACTTTTGAAGAGTTTAAAAATGTTTATGACATGTGCATTGCTTCTAACGCTGGAGAGCCGGGATTTTTCTGGACAAACAACGTTGAATGGGGAACTAATCCGTGTGCAGAGATTGGACTTCAATCAAACCAGTTTTGTAATCTCACCACGACTAACCTCACTGGAATAAAGAACGAGAAGGATTTCCACAATAGAGTTTACGCCTCAGCACTGCTAGGAACTTTACAGGCTGGATTTACTGATTTTCCTTACTTAAGTGAGAAATGGAAGACGGTAACAGAGAGCGAAGCTTTGATCGGCTGCTCATTTACTGGAATTGCCGACGCAAGTAATTTGTCTGGAGACGAGCTTCAGAAAGCAGCCAAGCTAGTTTTAGAAGTTAATGAAAAGTACGCTAAAAAGATCGGAACAAACATTGCCACAAGAACAACAGCGATTAAGCCAGAAGGCACTGCCAGTTGTGTGCTTGGATCTAGCTCTGGAATTCACGCAAGGCACTCGGATTATTACCTCAGACGAGTAAGAATGAACAAGGACGACGAATTGGCTAGGTACTTGATGAAGGTTGTTCCTGAGCTTGTTGAGGACGATATCTTCTCTCCGAGCGGAGTAGTTGTGACTATTCCACAAGAATCTCCAGCCGGAGCTATCACTAGGCATGGAGAGACCGCAACAGACCTTTTTAACAGAGTTAAGCATTATTATAATAACTGGGTAGTTCCGGGGCATAGACAGGGAGATAATACTCACAACATTAGCTGTACCATCAACTACAAGCCTGAGGAAGTTGAGATTCTGCTTCACAGCCTTTGGAACGACAGATTCCAGTATGCTGCTGTAAGTTTACTCCCGTTCTCAGACACTATATACCAGCAAGCACCTTTTGAAGACTGTTCAAAAGAGCAGTTTGAGAAACTTGACAAGGTTGTTAAGGAAGTTGACTTGACAAAAGTTATAGAGATGGAGGATAATACCAACAGAGCTGAACAATTGGCTTGTAGCGGAGGGGTATGCCAGATAATATAAAAATACATTCTGTTATCCCAGATGATCTTTCAGATATTATTAAAAAAATAGCCCAAGATAAAAACTTGGGCTGTATAGACTACGAGAAGAATTATAGACTGTATAAAGTTGGGTCTAAAAAAAATGATGTGACTATTCAGTTAATAGAGAAGACTTGTGTTGGTTCTGGGGAAGTTAGAATAGTCGGAACAGAAGATGTAGCTTGCCTTTTTATCAGTTCTTTGAGAGAATGGTTTAGGACTAGCGAAATTGTTTCTTGTAAAAAAAAGAAAACTTTTATCAGTATTGAAACTAGAAATAGTATGTATGAGCTTGTGGAGGATGAATGAGAACTTTTATTATTTTATTCTTGCTTGGTTTTTTTGTATCTTGTTCTAGCAATAGGAGCATCGACAACGAGCCAGAGGAGTACACTTTTCCACCAGAATCTCCGGGGAGTTTACGATGATTTTTAAACATATTCGTATTTTTAATTGGGATTCTTCTGGATCATATATGAATGAGTCTTCTTTTGGTGGAGTAACTATAGCAGTAGAAGATCTTAAACCTTGGATATTGCAAACATTAAATCCGAGCGACTTCTTTGAGAAGAAAATTGGAATTGCTGTTTGTTCCAAGGAGGATAGATTCAATAAAAAGACTGGTAGAGAGTTAGCTAAGAGTAGGGCTAAATTGCAAAGGCTTACAGTTCAAAAAGTTGTAAAAGAGTTAGACAAGACAACTGTAGATATGCTAGACTCTACTGGTAATTCTTATACCTTTATTAAATATAATAATGCAAATTCTGTATTTTTTACAGGCTTTAACTTCAAGGATTCCTTTGAGTATTGATGTTTCATTTTCGGCTTTGGAATGCTTTGAGCAATGCTCAGAGAAGTACCGCCTTAGATATAGGGAGCGGCTAACCTCTGAGAAGATTGCCAGTCCACTATTCTTTGGCACAGCCATTGATGCTGCTGTTGAGCTTTTTCTGTTAAAGAGAAAAGTAAATCTAACCGAGAAAGAGCTTGACTTGCTTTTATACGAAGATGCCTACTCGATGTTCGATAAAACTATGCGTGAGCAAAATGGAGTATTGCTAGAAAGGAATCCTTTATGTGAGTACTTCTATTCTGACTTTGATCCAAACATCCTATTGCCTGAAGATTTTAAAGCACTTACAAAAGCTTACCCAAGTATTTCAGACTGGGAAGAATTCTTTGCCTATTGTAAGAAGTATATAAAAACCCATGGCGAACTTACCCAAGGTACGAAAATTGCTTTTAACAACTTATGCTGGCTTAGCCTTTATCGAAAGGGCGAAATGATGCTTAAGGCTTATGAAAGGGACATTCTTCCAGAGATTCAAGAAGTGTTTAACATACAGAAAGAAGTTCAGCTATTGAACGAATCTGGGGACAAGCTAAGGGGGAAAATTGACTTTATTGCGAGTTTTAAAGACGATCCTTCAGTCAGACATATTGTGGACAACAAAACATCATCAGAGCCGTACAAAAGCGATTCTGTGGCAAATAGCATTCAGCTTGCTATTTACTGCGAAGCTGAGACTTGTGATAGAGGTGCTTACGCTGTTATGGAGAAGAAGATCCGAGTCAAAGAACCAAAAGCAAGAACTCAACTTATAAAAGACTCCATTTCTGACGAGCAGAAGCAAAAAGTGTTTGACAAGTTAGAAGTTCAGCTTAATAATATTGCCTGTGAGGAATTTTCTAAAAAGGACTCACCCAAGGACTGTGCTTTTTTTGGAAAGCCTTGTGAGTTTTTTAATCTTTGTTGGCATGGGAGAATGGATGGACTCAAAAAACGCAATTAATATAGGGGATTATGTTTATTATAAAGATAGTGGACAGATAGTTTGCGACAACGACACAAAACTTCCGCTAAAAGTGATCAAATTAGTATTTTACTTCGAAAAAGACTCTGTGTTGTATGAAAATGGAGAGTGGGACTTTATAGAAGGTTTAGAAAGAGCTTCTCCACTACTTTTGGAGCTTATATGAATTATAAAGTTGGGGATAAAATTATTGATTTGCTAGAAGGTAAGAGTTATGTTGTAAAGTATGTACTAAACTCTTCTGTAGTGGTATGCTCTGGAAAAGGATATGACATGCCTTTAAGATTTGAGTGGATTGTGCCTTATTCAACAATTATGGAGGAATTGACATGAGTGATTTAGAAAAGAAATCAAAAAAAGAGCTTTTGGACATTATAGACCAGTTGAGAGAAAAGCTCGGAGGGATGAAGCAGGTAGAGGCTAAGCAAGATGCCTTAGAGCAAAGTCTTCCCGGCATTGGATTCTCTGTAATACAGGATAGAGACGGTAAGTTCAAACTGATAGAAATATCATTTGACTTTGATTCAAAAGCTGCTATTATAGGTAAAGTAGTAGAGACTAACTCAAATGGGTATGAGTATGCTCTTTACGAAGCAAAGAAGTTTTTGATTGATAGAGTCATGAACAAGAATAATTTAAACCATTTAAAAGGAGAATAAAAATGGACAAAGAATTTTCTAAACGATTAAAAAAGCTTGTGCCAGAGAATGGCGGTTTTGATCTCAGTTTCAATCTTTCTAATTCTGGACAGGCAGGTAAAGTAGCATCTACGCTAAATCTTACAATCTTTGCTCCGGGGGGAGAAGGTAAGGGTCCAGTTATTACTAAAAAGATGTCTATTCCAGCTATTGCCGCTACTATTGAAGAAGCCAATGTTGTTGCTTTAGAGAATACTCTTACGCTATTGGGGGTGTAGATGAATTTTATTAAGGTTAGTGTAGAAAAAACATTGCAAACATTGAAAGTTAAAGAAAATAGCATTAATTCAGAAATTTTATCAATTTCAAAAAAAATTGAACTATTGAATAATGAACTTTCTCAAATAAAAGATAATATTAACCAATGTCAAATTTTTTTAGGAGAAAATAATGAGTCAAATTTACAAAAAAATGTCTGAAGTTATGCGAGACATTGGTTCAGTTGGCAAAGACCAAAAGAATCAAGCTCAAGGTTTTAAGTTTCGTGGAATTGATCAGTTTGTTAATTCTCTTTATCCAGCTCTAACTAAGCATGGGGTTTTTATGGCTCCTCGTTGTGTAAGTGAACAGCATGAGTTAAAAGAAGTTACTAGAGGTTCTGGTAAAGCTGGGGTCGATAAACATGTTACAATTCTAATGGAATATGATTTTTTTGCTGAAGATGGTTCTAAGGTAACTGTAGGACCAATTCCAGCAGAGGGATTAGATTCTGGGGATAAGGCTACAAATAAAGCTTTATCTGCTGCTTTAAAATATGCACTTATTCAAACTTTTGCCATCCCAACAGAAGACATGGCAGAGGCTGATCTAGAGAGTCCTGAAATTGGAAGACGTTCTTCTAACATTACTGTTTCTGCACCTACAGTAAATAATGTTGACAAGTTGGAGGCAACTGCGGTAGAATCTACTTCAGCTGCTAGTAGAGGTTCTTTTAGAAAGAATTCTACTAAGCCTGTAACAACTTCAATTCCTTCAGGAGATCTGTAATGGATAATATAGGTAAGGTTGTTTCTAAAAAAGAAGTGACTGAGACTTTGGTTAGAAATATTGTTGGAGATCAAGAAGAGTTTAAAGACTCTATCTCAATTCTAAGTCATGGTCAAAAAAGTAGGCTTATAAATGCAATGGCTATGTATCCGCTGGTTGATACTGAGTTTGATCAGTCAGAGCCAGAGCTTAGAGTTTCCCTGACTGTTTGGAAGCGTATCTCAGACAGTCTAGTGGCTTTAGGAACAGAGGCGGCAATTGAAGGCATTATCAATGGTTTTTCAAGAGAACAACAACAAAACGAACTTAACGGTTTAATGGGAGGAGAAAATGGCGAAGCAAAAGAGTAAGTACGCAACAGTTGGAAGTTTAATTTTCCAATCACAATTTGACGAAGAAGGTAATAGGCTAGAAGGTGAGTATAAGACTGACGATAAAGGTCGTAAACTTTATGCTCTAAAATTAGACAAGAATACTGAGATTATTATTAATGGTGTAAAAATGAGCGGCAAGACTCTTTATGTGTCTCGTCCAGAAACAAAGCTCAGTAGACTGTTAGATAAAGGCATTATAGATAAAAAAGAGTTCGAGAAGAAAGTTGCCGACTACTCTCCCGGTGGGCGACTTGAGTTTGTGCAGATGGAAATAACTGCAGATCTCGAAAAATAAAGAGGGGGGCCGAGAGGCCCCTTTCCTTTTGGAGGATAGGTGAAGTTTAAAATTGGACAGTTCAGACAGGCTCATGAAAAGTTTGTGCAAGAAAGGTACAGAGAAGAAGGTATAAACTCTCTGGCTTTATACTCAACTGTTAGCTTTTGTCCAATACTGGCAGCTTACATCTTCTGCAAAGAAATAGATCCTGAAAATGAAGAATTGACGAAAAGAATAGAAAATGTTAAGCTCTTTTACGACGTAAGGGAGATCGAAGAATAATGAAAGTTGAAATTGGAACCTATCTCATTATCAAAAAAGCCTCGTGGACTAAATTAAATGAACAAATTTTAATAATACTTTCCTTTGATGAGGAAGATGTTTATTATAGGTATGTTAATGAAAAAACAGTTAGGCAGAGGAGTATGTTTAATTTTTGTGACGTGGAGTTAGTTCCTTTAACAACTTTAACAGAAGAATTACTATAGGGAGAAAGCATGATGACAAGTTTTGCGGATAAAAGAAAGAGTCAGATGGGCGTTAGATCTATGGCTGATCTTAAGAGAACTGGTAAAGTTACAGGAGGCTTAAACACAAAGCTTTTCGTAAATGGTCCAGAAGAGTTTGATTGTCTAAGGAATAAGTGGAGTAGACAAGAACTTCTTGGTGTTATTGGAGATTCTGGAGTAGGTAAGTCAGAAGTTGTTCTTTACTTCTTCAAACACATTTTAAAGAATAATCCAGACTCTTGTGCCGTGTATGTTTCCTTGGAAATGACGGACGAGAAAATTTCTCAACGCTGGTTTAAACTGACAGAAGATTGTCCTGAGATTTCCGAAAGACTTTATATTATTTCTCGCTATGATGAAACTGGAAAGTCTCGTGAAGTATCTATGGGCTGGATTAAGAAAGAGCTTTTAAAGTATCGTGAGGTCATTGGGGATGTTGTCACGTTCGCAGTTGACCATATTCACTGTCTGGGGGAAAATGACCCTTCCACTCTAAACTCAATCATGATCACTCTCAAGGAAATGGCTGTTGAGCTTAACGCTTTTGGTATTCCAATGGCGCAGGTTAATAAGGGTGCTGGGCAGAAGGGAGAAGTTCCTCTAGACGCAGATGCGGTTCTTGGTTGTAGCCAATTTAAGTACATCGCATCAGATATTATGCAGATTCACCGTCCCATTCTCAGGCTGGAGGAAGAAGCTAAAGTAAGTGTTATGTCTTGGGGTTATTGTAAGATTCGTGAGTCTTCCAAGGATGACAAAGTTAAGCGTGGGCAGAATAAACTTCTTGCTTATGACATTGAGACGAGAGGATTCAGAAAAATGACTCACCCAGAGTATTCGACTTTCAAGATGTTTTATAACGAGCTTCTTGCTATGAAGTCTGCAGAAGAAAAACATAAAGCTCATACTTATGACTTGATCAAAGAAGTTATAAGTCCAAATGGTAAAGTTGTTACAATTACTGAGAAGTTTAGTGGAGATTCTGGAGATCTATGAAAATAAAAGAATTAGTAGTTAATAAGTTATATAGAGCATCTACTTGGTATGGTATCAAAGTTATAGCTTTTAGTGGTATAATTGTGAGTGATATAGGTCCATATAGGAACAGATTATGTTTTATAGAACTTACTACTAATGAAAAATGGTACTATGCGCAAGTAGACGATATTAATGTTCCTGTTGAAGAACTATCATCACTGGAGTTTGAGCTATGGTAGAGTCTGGGGATTTGTATAGAAGTATAAAGTATGGTATGCTAGTTGAGGTAATTAGTGTGGATGAGGTTTATACCATTGTAGCTTTAGGTTGTCCAAAAGTTAACAAAGCGATGAGACTCATCCTGCATCAAAACACTGACACTTTTACCAGAGATTTCGCTAAACTAAGTTCTTTGGAGTTGGAGTTGCTATGAGAATAAGCGTATTCCCTAAAGTTAATTTTTTGCCTAAGAACAAGGATGAAAAAGCTTTGCAATCAAGGCTGGCTTCTAACCCTAACCTTCCGCAAGAAATGCTTGTAAACACAGAGGAGGATCTGATCAAAGCAGTCACTTCCTACGGCTGGAGTCCGAGCATTTTCTCTGGAGTTAGACATAATGACAACTTCGTGTCCACTGACTTCATGAGTCTTGACATTGACTCCGGGCTGCTCATTGAAGACGCTGAAAAGCGTGTGCAGAAGCTGGGACTAGCTTGCTTATGCCTTCCAAGCCCAAGCCACACGTCAGAAGCTCACAGATTTCGTTTAATAATCCCGCTCGCAAAAACTATTTTGAACTACGAGGATTTTGACGCTACTTGGGATTGGTTACAGAGTCAATTTCCAGAGCTAGATACTCAATGTTCTGACTACGCTCGTTGGTATGCCCCTTCTAAGATGGACGACGGTTTTTGGCAGGATGGGGATTTTCTTGTGCCAAAGAAAGCAGCTCCAGTTGTTGCGTCTCCAAACGCTTATAAAGAGACTCAGGTTGAGGTTCCGGACGATCTGAAGGATATGGTTAAGTTTCTTTACGGAAAGGAAAGAGAGGCTATTCCAGAGGCTGTGGAGTTCTTTCTAACAAACGCCCACACAGGCTTATCTGGACTTTGGATAAACGCCCTGAACAGTTGCGTGTTTTCTCTTGCTTTATCTGGAGTTGATGCTACAATTATCGAAGAGGTTATCCAGAAGGTCGCTCCAAGTGAGCTGGATAGTAAAGACACCTACCAAATCAAAAGGGCTATTAGAGATGGAACAAAAGCTAGAAAAGATTTGTAAAGTTAGGGATCTAAAAAAAGGATTTAGATATAACATGTCACACTCAGGACACCATCACTTTTGCTTCGTTGTTGAGTTGGTTGGAGATTCTGGTGACATTTATGTTAGATATTTAGATGGAATTGTTGGCTGTTTTAGGAATCCTGATATGGTGGTTTTTGAACATCCATATTCTTCTTTAGAAAAGGAGTTGTTATGAAACAAGGGCTTGTTGACTATAATGACATCTCTTTTGAAAAACTGACTCTAAATTTAGAATTAGAGTGTTTAACGGATGATGTATTACTAGATGAATGTAATCATATTCTGAGCGGAAAGTATGAAAGCAGAATTATGGATGATATTCTTGTAAGTTATTTTAAAAATGGTAAGATAACTGAAGAAGAGAGAAAGAAAGCTGAAGGCTTGTATTTACTAGCCAATGGAGATCTAGCTTGGGAAATCTAAAAGATTACAAACTTATAACTCAGCAAAACCTATCTCAATTTATCTCAGAACTTAACTCCCACGACATTGTGGCTTATGATACAGAAACTACTGGGTTAAATGTTCGCAAGGATAAAGTCATTGGCTTTTCAGTTTCCTGTATTGAGGGTTCTGGCTGGTATTTGCCACTACATGTCTGGAACAAAGAAACACAAGAGCTTGTGCCCCAAAGCTGGGAATTATCCATCGCAAAGGACATTCTCTCCAGACTTAGCTTAAAAAAACTCATAATGCACAACGCAAGCTTTGACGTTAGAGTTACTGCCAATAACCTTGGGATAAGCCTTATTTCAGCTTTACATGCTGATACTCAGCTTATGAAACATACACTTGCTGAAGAAGGTCCGTTCGCTCTGAAAGAGAATGCTATTATTTATGCCAAAGAAATTGGCTTGGATTCTCAGGATGCTGCCAATCAAGAACAGCTTGATCTTGAGGAGAATGTTAAAGCTAACGGTGGACGCTGGGTTAAAGAACAAAAAGATATGTATAAGGCTGATTTGGAGGTTTTATCCAAGTACGCTATTGCCGACACTGATATTACCTTGCGCCTATTCAACTACTTTGAGACTCAGCTTATTGAACAAGAATTGCACACACTTTTCTATGAAGACGAGGTAATGCCTTTGTATAAGCTTGTGACGATAAAAATGGAACACAGAGGTGTTCACTTAGACATGCCTAAGCTTGAGCAGTATCTAAAAGAAATTAGTGATGAGTTGGAGCGTTGTGAAGAGAAAGTTGTAGATGCAATTATGAAAACTGCGGAGGCTCAAAAATTTGTTAGAGATTTAGTCAATGAAGAATTTCCTGTTAAACCTACTGGAAAATTTGCACAGAAGTTCTGTGAGATACTAGAGTTAAATCTACCTAAACTAGCTAGTGGAAAATATCAGATTAACAAGAAAACTGTAGCTTCTCTAAATACTAGTATTCCAGAAATTTATAATGCTTATAAGTTTCTTTCAGAAGGAGCTGTTTCTAATTTCCATTCTCTTTTCTGGCAAAATGTTCAAATGGACTGTCTTTATGAAACTCAGGAGTATCCTGTCAACATTGGATCAAAAGATCAGCTAGGAAAGATTGTATTTGATTATATGAAGATTGAACCATTGACTAAAACTCCAAGCGGTAAGGGTCAGTTTAATGAGGATTTTGTCGAGCATTTAGCTGAGAAGTATGGTTTTACTTGGGCTAAAGAATTAAGAGTGTTTAATAAACTTACTAAAATTAAATCTAGCTATTATGATAGATTTATGGAAAAGCAAGAAGAAGGAATCTATTATCCTACCTTTAAACAACACGCTACCACTTCTGCAAGATATGGAAGCGATTTTCAGCAATTACCAAGACCAAAGGAAGACGAGGATGGCTCAACTGAAGATTCTAGAGTGTTATACTTCAATAACACTATTAGATCACTGGTTATACCTAAATCTGGCTACGTGTTCATTGACGATGACTATGAGTCTTTAGAACCACGAGTATTTGCCGACGACGCTGGAGATCAGGCATTAATCGACATTTTCTTAAAAGGCGAAGATTTTTATTCCAAGGTTGGGATTGGTGCGGAGAAACTTGAAGGTGTTAGTGCTGACAAGAAAGCTGCTAACTTTTTGAAGAATGTTAACCCAATAGCTAGACAAAACGCTAAGGCTTACGCGCTAGGTATTAGATATGGAATGAAAGACGTTAAACTATCTTATACGCTTAATATTTCCAAAGAAGAAGCTCAGACTATTATTGACAACTACTTTGATTCATTTCCCGGACTTAAGCAAGCTATGGATAATTATTTGACTGAAGTTAAGAGAAACGGCACAGTTACTTCAAAGTTTGGAAGAGTTAGACATTTACCAAGAGCTAAGGAAATTTATAGAAAGTTTGGAGATTCTATTTTAGATTTTAAAGCCTTGCCTAAGTTATGTTTTAAGCACAAACTTCCCATGGATGAGTTAAAACTTGTGCGAAAAGAATATAACAATTTACTTAACAACGCTTTAAACTTTCCAATTCAGTCTGCTGCGGCAAGTCTTGTTAATCGCGCAGCAATAGCTATGTCGCGAGAATTTTTAGCAAATGGATTAGATGCTTGGGTTAGTCTCCAGATCCATGACCAGCTTGTTGTGTCATGTCATAAAGATTGTATTGACAAAGTTAAGCAAGTGGTGCAAAATTGCATGGAGAATACTAATAAACTGGCTATGCCTTTAATTGCTAAGCCAGAAATAGCATATAACCTTAAGGACGGACATTGATATGAAATTAAAAATTGGTGATAAAGTAAAAATGACAAAAAAAGGCTTTAAGTTTTATTCTAACATCGATATAACTTTTGATACGTCCAGTCTTGCCGGCATAATGGAATATAAGCATTTTACTCAAGCTGTTTGCGAGCTTTTTGCTATTCACGGAGTTGGTACAGTTGTTAGATTTAATGATGAGGGTGTGCCTTACATTCGCTGGAAATATCGTTTAGATGGAATTAAGTATCACTATCAGCATTACTTCCAACCAGAAGACGTAAAGAAACTGTCATTGTTGGATAAGTTCATTTTTAAAATCCAAGGGCGTGTATGATTATATTACTGAAAGTTTTAATTGGATTTTTTATAGGAAGTTCAGTGGCAACTTTTACGAAAGAAAGAAACTTGCCAATGGCTTTAGGTCTAGTCTTAGTGATAATACTAACTCTATCTGCCGGTTCTGTTGTTGACTATATTCTAACTTGATTTAAGGAGTCGTTGTGGTTAAATACCTGTTAATGCTTGTTATGGGCTTTTTAATGTTTAGTCAGCTATTTATAAGAATACTGATGTTTGTAATGTCTACAGCTCTTATTACAGTGCTAACTTTTCCACGATTCTTTGGAGTTATCATTATAATCTTTTCAATACTACGCTTGCATAAAATACACAGGTCAAAAAATGAAGACAATTACTAAATACAAGAATTTATTACTAGCTAGTTTAATTTTCTTTACAGCTGGTTATTTTATAACTCCAAAAAAAGAAACGGTTAAAGAAGTTGTAAAATACGTAACCGTGGAAGTTGAAAAGAAAAAGACTAAAAAAGTAACAACTGTGAAAGAAAGTACTTCAAAAGATGGGTCTTCCATCAAAGAAACCACTGTTGTAGAAGATAGCAGTAGTGAGACTTCCAAAGAAACTTCCAGAATATCTGAGAAGACTTCCACCAGTAGGGGGGTGGCTGTGGGGCTACTTGCCATAAAAGATCTGAACGCCTTTTCCGACAAGCCTGAGTTTGGGGCGGTTGTGTCTGTCCCGATCATTGGTAGGTTATCCGCTATCGCTTCTGCCGACACCACAAAGAGAGTAGGCTTAGGGCTATCTTTGGAGTTTTAATGGAGTGGTGGATTGATCCGGACGAGTATGTTCAAGAGCCTGTAAAAACCTCCTCAAAAGATATTGATTGGAATCAAAAGATGTGCTACCATGAATGGAAGTCTACCGTGTTAATTATTAGCGTTGTTTACGACTGTGCTAAGTGCGGAGTTAAAAAAGAAAAGTACGATGAGTGGAAAAAGCAAAATAGCTAGGTTGAAAAAACATACTATGTGGTTTGATCCTTTCTGTGAGGATTTCTATGTCGTTTTAAAAAAATACGGAGCTAAAGTAACAATAATCTTTATGACCGATAACACTCCCATAAAAGTACGAACTTGTGATTGCCTTGAAGATAAATTTATAAAAAAACTTTCCCCTTTGGAGATTGAACTTCTATGAGTGACTATATGGACAAGTACGGAATGTATCACGACAAGCCGTGTGTTGCGGGCGAACCAAAGTCTAACAACGCTTGGATATACACTGCCTATGCCGAGAAAGGCAAGCTTCCTTTAGATAAGGATCTCATTGAGGTTACTTTCAAAAAGTGTATAATTCCGACTACAGAACTAACCGCTGGTTTTTATCTGATAAGAACTCCGTACAAATCTTGTCCTCCAATTTCTCGTGACGAGATTCTTGGAATGGCTTCCTTGGGCTTTTTAAAGCCTGAGCATTTAACCGGGTGGAGCTTCTCCCCTTATGAAGTTCCTAAGTTCAATTTAATAAAGACAATTAAGCAATTACTAGAGCTTAGAGGAAAGCATCGTAATTACTTCTGGCAGAATAATATGGATCAAATTTATAGATTTGCTTTTTCGGTTCCTCTGCAGGACAGGCACTTCATTCTCCAGACATGGGGTAAGTTTAATCCCTTCTACTGGCTTGTGGCTAAAATTGATGCTATGTTTGAGGCTAAGAGCGGAATGGATTGGCTCAAGTACAATAAAGGTTTGGAAGTTATGAAAGAAGAATTTCCAGAAAATCATCCACTGAGGTCAGTATGAGTTTAAAGTCTAAAGCTTTTATTTACAGATTTTCTGCTATATTTGGATTAAGAATTTACCTCGCTGATAAAGAAGAACAAGCTTACATAAATTCTTTAGAGGACTTAGATCAGTTTGAAGAAGGTTGTTATAGAGGTGTGTGGCAAGGTAAACACGGCTTTACCACTGTATGGACTTATAAAATGCCGTGGTATAAAACTATTGTTGTAAATACTAGGCATGCGTTTGATTTTAGGAGTTATGAATGATTAGTTGGAAAAAAGGCACTTACAAGAAACTTTCCAAATATTTCTCCAGCAAGGAATTTGAAAACTCCACAGACAAAGAGTTTTACGTTGATCCCGTTCTGTTGGAAAAGCTTGATCTTGTCCGAGAAGAGTTTGGCGAGTCTATCACCATCACTTCTGGATACCGCTCTCCGGCTCATAACGCTAAAATTGGCGGATCTCTTTCCAGCCAGCACTGTTTAGGAAAGGCGGCAGATATACGTCCTTCTGCAAGCTCTAAAGAAAGTCTTGACAAACTTTATTTAATATGCGAAAAATACTTTGAGGCAGTTGGTGACGGAAGAAATAAAGGATTTGTGCATGTTGATGTACGAACAGGAAAAAAGAGAAGATGGAATTATTAAAATGAAGCACGAGCAGTATTTGGCTAAGAGAATTAAGCTCCAAATGCTTCAGGCAAAGCTACAGTTCGTGCAAGTGGTAATTCAGGCAATAACATTAATTGCTACTTTAATTTTATTAGGAAATAAGCTATAATGGTAACAATGGTTGTTGTGGGTATATTGTTAGTTTTAAATATGCTTCTAACGCATCCAGATAGAATAGGAAAGTTATACTCTTGGATTTATAAAGCGTTGATAAAGCCTAAGTTTAAAGTTGGGGAATTTGTGTTTATTAATGATTTAGAATTTGAAATAGTCTATATAACAAAAGAACAAAGACCTTACACGTATCTTTGCATTCCTGTTTATAAAAAAACATACGGAGTTCAGAATTATTATCACGAGTCAGAAATTAGAAAAAAGACTGGATTATTAAAGGAGTTAGAGTGAGCAAGCAAGCTTGGAAAGTAAGTGAGATAAACTTTGTATTAAAAGAATATAAGAAGGGTTTTTCTAGATTTGAAATTGCTAAGAAGTTTAGAATTAAGTATGACTACGTACGTTCTCCAGATTCTATTAAACACGCTATTGATGTTTATGGCATGGACATTGAAAAGGAACTTCCTAGAGTTCTTTTGGTTGACATCGAAACGAAGCCAAAGAAATCTTGGCACTGGGGAGTTTGGCAACAGAATCTAAGCTATAATATGATGATTGAGGATGGAGCTATTCTTTCATGGTCTGCTAAGTGGATTGGAGAAAAGGATATTTTCTACAAAGATCAGCGTGGTAATGAAAAGAATCTAATGAATGAGAAAGAGCTTTTAAAACCGTTAGTTACTCTTATGAGTGAAGCAGACATTATTATTTGGCAAAACGGTGATGGGTTTGATTATGGAGAAATTAATAATAGAATAGCAGAGCATAAATTGCCCGTGCCAGAAAAGTATGAAACAATTGATACTAAGAAGGTAGCTAAAAAACACTTAAGACTGCCGTGGTATAGCTTAGCCTATATGACTGAACGTTTTAACAAGAAATATAAAAAGCAAGATCATAAAGAATTTCCCGGATTTGCTCTTTGGGATGAAACCATGAAGGGTAATAAAAAAGCATGGAACTGTATGAAAAAATACAATGAGTTTGATGTTTTAAGTATGGAAGAACTTTTTGTAGATACCTTGGCTAAGTTTGCAAGAGGTAATGCTAGAGTAGCAAACGCTATGAGAGCTTTCAATGCCGCAAAAAATAGAGGCTAAAAATGGCTAGTAAAAAGTTTGTGACGAGGTTAATTAAAGGTGCTGAATGGCACTTTTATCTCGAATCATCAACAACCTATGTAAGAAAGCATGGGTCTGATTCTGAGGCTATTACCTACCCAAAAGAGAGGGAGGTTTACTTCAATAAACCGTACTTCGACACTAACGTTGTTAGGCACGAGCTTTTTCATATCTTTGTTCACGAAAGCAACACAACATCTTCTCCAGATTTTACAAAGGATGACATGGAGGATTTAGGTGCTGAGATAGTTGGAGAGTCGGCTCCGTTGATAGTGCAAGAGTCTGATTTTATCCACAATAAACTTTTAATACTGAACAAAAAATGAAACTCATAGCTAAAATTATTTTCAAAATTCATAAAATGGTGTATCATTATCCTGCTAGGTCTGAAGTTAGATTATCTTTAGATGCTGATGATGGTATAGGAGTTGATTGGTTTGTTGGAATGTTGTATATATGCGGTCAGCCCATAGAAAGTATAGCCGAGGATTTGCAAATTAGTAGGGATGAAGTCAGACGAATATTAAACAAGCTAGTGAAGGACTTAAAAATATGAGAATAGCTACGTCTTCTGGATATTGCGATGTTGGTGGAGCTGTTTTATTAAATGTTAATGGTAGACAAAAAATAGGAAAATTATTATTTGTAGATCCAGTTAGCTTCTTATGTGATGTGTATGTTAGCGATAGTACGGGAGGGTATACTATGAGATTTAATGCTACTGAGTTAGAACCATATCTTTCTGAAGACACACTATCTGAGCAAATTAAAAAGCCAGAGCGTTATAATAAGCGTGGCAAGTTGGAATGTTGGGATGTAATCCTTGACCAAGAAATGAACTTCTTGGAAGGCTCAGTTCTTAAGTATCTGTGGCGTTATAAAGAAAAGAATGGCATTCATGATTTAGAAAAGGCTAAAGTGTATATTGATAAGCTTATTTCAGAGGTTGAAAAGAAATGAACGATAAAGACAAAGAAGCTTTTGAGAAGTGGGAGCTAGATTATTTTGGACAAAATGATAATTGCCCTCACTATATGTTACATATCAAAAATACATGGCAAGCCGCTTGTGAGTATAAGGATGCTGAAAACAAAAAGCTACGTGAAGGTTGCTGTTGCAGCGCAGAAGAACAATACACTTGCGTAAAGTGTAAATGGGAACGGCATGAGGCTGATTAAATGCACAACCAGCTTTATGATTGGCTTTTACATAGCTTTTGTCTTGACCCTTTCTGTGACTGGATATATTATGGTTACGGAGTTTGTATCTAAGACTAGTCTAAAAACAAATATTGTTTATATTGATGGGAGGGTGTACGATGTTAAAGAGCGCAAGTGAGATAGAAGGTATTTATTACTCTACAAAAACTGGAAGAGTTTTTGAAACTGTGCGAGATGGGCATGGTTTTGTTATCATTAGATATTGCGATAACGAATATCCGGAGTTTGGACCGTGTGTAACAGAGGATGTTTTTAAAATACAGTACGTGTTAGATATATACGAAGACGTAATTAATTATTGCCACGAAGGTATTTAGTGTCTGCTATAGCATTTCTAATTTGTATTCTATGTTTGGTTTATGTTTACGCTAAGCAAATTGTAAAACATAAAGAAACCATAGACTCTTACAAAAAGCAATTAGAGGCTTATAAAAAGCTTGTGCCAGATTACGGCTCAATTATCCCCATGGCTCATTTCCGAGAGATTGTTGGGGAAAAAGAAGCTAAGATACACCATCTTAAAGAAGACTATTCCAAGATTGAAAAAGAGCTTTCTGATCTTAAATCCCAACAACAAAGTAAAAGTGTGAGACTTGGATTAATTTCTGAGAATGTTCTTCCATTTCATGAAGATTTTAAGTACAATGTAAAAGATCTCGTGCCGATGTTTCGACCAATCGATTACGTCGTTTTTTCAGAGGATGAGATTGTGTTTCTTGAGATAAAGGTTGGGACGAGCCAGCTTTCAGAGAAACAAAGAAATATACGTTCTTTAATCCAACAAGGTAAAGTTAGGTTTGAGGAGCATAGAATTAACGAAAATGGTTATTCCGTAAAGGAGAGTCATGGGAAGGAATCGCAAGGCTAACCTAGAGTTTGAGTACGCACTTGAAAGACAAGTTAAGGATTTAAAAGAGGAAAATGCTAAATTAAAAAAGTTGTTGCGAGAAAAGGAAAAAACTGGTAAAGTTGAAAAAGTTGAGACTCCCAAGATTAAGAAGTCTGTTGAAAAGGAATGTCCTAGTTGTGGGGCTAAAGTTAAAGTTTCTCTATTACCAATGGGATCATTAGAATTATGCGGTGCTGCTTGTGGGTACAGAGCTGTTATAAAAAATAAAAAGGAAGACTGATGAAAAAAGATATGGGAATAAAAGTTAAGTTGGATCAAATCATAAATAGCGAAGCTTTAGACGCTTCTAGTAGAGAGTGGGTAACTGCTAAAAAAGCAACTATATTAGCTAACAACCAAGGAACTTTGATAGAAGCAGAGGAAGGCGGCTTGTATTTAATTCCAGTTGGACTTTGGTTTAGAAGTAGTCTTTATAATAAAGGTCTATCTCAGGTTGATGATTTTAATAGACTGCAAGATCTTGGTCTTACTGCCATAAAAGATAAATTAGTTAGACATCAAGAAAAACAGGAAAAGAAAGAAGCTCCTGTTAAGGAAGTGGGTAATAAAAATGGACAAGAGATTCGAAGCCAAAATAATGTCAGCCCTAAGAAAGCTGACAAAACAGTGGCCCCCAATATTGAAAGCGAAAAAAAAGACTAAAATAGGCCCTGAATTACATCAGTGTCCTTTATGTGATCAAATAATTTACACTGGTAAAAGATCGATTGAGCTTATTCAAATAGAGCATCCTACTGCCATTGCTGGTAGAATGGACGCTGATCATATACAACCAGTTGTAGCGGTCGAAGACTCTGGAAAAGAAAAAGACTGGAACAAAATAATCTCCAGAATGTTTTGCGAAGAGGATAATGTCCAGAATATTTGTTGGATTTGCCACAAGAGCAAGAGCTTAGAAGAACGTGTTGACAGAGTAAAGGCTAGGAAGGAGAATAAGAAATGACTGACGAAAAGCTCATTCGTGACAAGATTGCTGACTTTGTATTGAAGGAACGAGGGGAAACTTTAAACACTAGAATTGCGTCTCAGGAAGAATTGCTTGGATTTATAAAAAACAAAGTGTTGGAAGAAGCGAACGAAGTTGTAGAAGCAAAGAACGTAGAAGAGTTGGCTGAAGAAATCGGAGATCTTTTAGAGGTTATAAAGGCGTTAGCTATCAACCAAGATATAGTTGACTTAGTATTCTCAAAAAGGGAAGCTAAGTTCTTAGAAAGAGGTGGATTTGAGAACGGAGTTATTTTAGTAGGAGGTTGTAAGAAATAAATATTGTTTTTTCTTACATGCTATGATATAACTTAGACACAAACAATTACGTTTGTTTTTTTATTATTGGAGAATTCATGATTAAGTATTTGTTAGTATTGGCATTGCTCTGCAATATTGCTAATGCCGCACCTGTAAACATTACACTGACAGAAAACAATTCTGTTATATTTAACGATCAAGTAACTTCAGAGCTTGTGTCTAAGAAGACTTTAGAGATCATGTCCAAGTCTTTAAAAGCATCTCCTATCTATTTAGTTCTAGATACTCCCGGAGGTTCAGTAACAGCTGGCTTGCGATTTGTAGACTCAATTAAAAGTTTAGGAATTCCTGTCCACACTATCACAATCTTTGCTGCTTCCATGGGATATCAGTTTGTTCAAGAGCTGGGAACTCGGTACATTATTCCTTCTGGGACTTTGATGAGTCATCGTGGTTTCTTAAGCGGAGTGTCCGGACAAGTTCCCGGAGAGCTAAATTCTAGAGTGAATCATATCCAGTCAATCCTGTCTGGAATGTCAGAACGAGCCTCTAAGAGAGTTGGAATGACCAAAGAAGCTTATGACGCTGCTATTGTGAATGAGCTGTGGCTTAATGGGAATGAAGCTGTAGACAAGAAACACGCAGATGCTTTGGCTAACGTAAAATGTGCTGATAATCTCCTGAGAGAAACTTACGAACAAGATGTTAGAACTCCGTTTGGTATAGCAACTTTACAATTTTCTAAGTGTCCTTTAATCTCAGCTCCGCTAAGTTTTAAGTTTAACAGAAGTGTAAAGCCTGAGGAGATCGAAAAAATTAAAAGAGCTGTAGAATTAAAAAGAAAGAATTTGAATTTAATTTTTTAAGGTGCTATAATGGAAAAGTCTATAGAGGAATTGTTAAAGCTAGTTCAGGAAAAGTCAACTTCTAAAGTAAAGGCTAAGTCTGAAAATAGAGATGTTCTTGATTTTATTAACGAATTGGAAATTCAATCAGGAACACAGGCAATACCAAACTATTTGATTTTTTATATTTACAGATCAATCTGGAGAGTGGATCAGCCAAAAAGAAAAGCAAAGAAGATAACTTTCTTTCAGACTTTTGGTAAACACTTTCCAGATTATCGAAGAAATAACCAGAGATATTACATGCTTAAAGAAGGTCTATTTGAAGTTAACGAGGAGTTGCTAAAAGCTGCAAAACAATATGACAAACAACATTGGAAAAGTAAAAAAGCACAAAAGAAAGTTTCAGAACTTGAGTAAGAAAGGAGCCAGATTACATAGGCAAGATTTTATAGAATCTGAATATGTAAATGGAGTTTTTAACTTAGACGGAGAGCGTGTAATACGCCCTTTAAACGCAGAAGAAAAAGAATTTCTAGATTCCTATTATAAAGAGTTTGTACATTCTACTTTTGTCACAGATTCTGAGTCTAATCATCTCTTTAAAATAGCTAAACGAATGACAAAAAATCCTGAGAATGTTAGGTTTTTTAACGAGAATGGATTCTTTCCTGAAGATGTCGAAGCCGCAATTGTTAAGTTTAATGAAAAAAGTAAGGCTCTGGGAAATCTGGCATATAGCTTTTGGGACCAAAGAGAGATAAACTCTGACGACTATAAAAGACGTTACGACATCCAGAATAACTGCACCAAGGGAATTACAGTTGAATCTTTTGAAGAAATCCAGTACGTCTCTAATTCTGATGAAATAACAAATACTACAATTGAAGATCTTATTACAGAAAGCGAGGAGTGATGCATTTTAAAGTCAAAAAAGACCAAGAAACTA
>Ga0315901_10003326_pt1 | contig 20976 bp, 17 predicted proteins | sample LakEriMetagenome_10_FD_203761 | JGI IMG/M metagenome (GOLD analysis project Ga0315901, IMG submission 203761) | Freshwater fungal communities from buoy surface, Lake Erie, Ohio, United States - Buoy 2 MA116 | ecosystem: Environmental > Aquatic > Freshwater > Lake | place: USA: Lake Erie, Ohio... | reverse complement strand
AGAGCGATTTCACCAAAATGCAAATCTGCTCCTCTGGTTTCTTTACCCTTGGTGCGACCGCGCATTTGTTTTCTAAATTTTGTTCTTTTAGGTAATAGCATAGTTCTACTAAGCAGCTAAAGCTGCTACCTCCTCTGATTGTTGTCCAGCAGCCGCTTTGATATTTGGCTTAGACTTTTCACCGGGTTGGAGAATGCCCTTATTGAGCCAAACTTTTACACCGATAATTCCGTAAGTAGTTTCGGCTTCTGCAAAACCATAATGAATATCAGCTCTCCAAGTATGGCAAGGAACGCTTCCTTCTTGAGCTTTTTCGCTACGAGCAATCTCAATCCCTGAGAGTCTTCCAGAAGTTAAAATCTTAATGCCACGAGCGCCTGCTCTCATAGCTCTTTGGATAGATTGTTTCATTGCTCTTCTAAAAGCAATTCTTCTTTCTAATTGTTGAGCGATAGATTCAGCGATCAACTGAGCATCGATATCAACTTTGCTAACTTCAAAAACATTTACTACTAAATTTAATTCAGGACTAGCAACTAAAGCCGCTAATTCTTTTTTGAGCATTTCTAAACCTTCGCCAGCTTTTCCAAAAATCAATCCTGGTCTTGCTGTTACGATGCCTACTTGCAATTGACCTGGTTTGCGCTGAATAAGTACCTTAGAAAGTCCTGCGTTTTTTAGTTTTTTCTTGAGGTAAGTTCTGATCATGGTGTCTTCCTGAAGAATAGATGCAAATTCACCAGATCTAAACTCAGCAAAAGTAGTAGAGTCAGAATCTTCAGTAATACCAAGTCTATTTGCGCGTGGTGGTACTTTTTGTCCCATTAGTTATTTTCTCCTTGAGATTTATTTTTACGATTTTTTCTGTTGCGAGATGAAGTATCCCAAACGAATTTAGCGTATTGGTCTGGTTTCATTTCACTTAGAACAACACTTGCTTTAGCTGTTCTTTTTAGAATTGAATAAGCGCGCCCTTTTGAAGCTGCTCTGAATCTCTTATAAGTGACGCCATCATCTACAAGTAATTCAGAAATTCTAAGATCTTCTGGATTTTCTATATCCAAATTTTGTTTAGCATTCGCCATCGCGCTAACGACAAGCTTGCGGAGCATATGAGCTGCTTCGTAAGGCATAAACTTAAGCTGTTCGATAGCTTCGCCAGCTGACATCTTGCGGATCAAATTAGCTGTACGACGCACTTTACGCGGGGTCTGTCTAGTGAATCCGACTTTTGCTTTTGCTAGTTTAGGTTTTGTTTCAGTAGTCATGATAATCCTCTTTTGCTATTAGGTTTTTTTAGAACCTGCATGTCCTTTAAATGTTCTTGTAAGAGAAAACTCTCCAAGCTTATGTCCGACCATAGACTCAGTGCAGTACACTGGGATAAATTTGCGACCGTTATAAACAGCGATCGTTAGACCAACCATTTCTGGAAGTATCATAGATGCGCGCTTGTAGGTCTTGATTACTTTTTTCTCACCTTTTTCACGCAAAGCTTTTACTTTTCTCCAGAGAGATTCGTGAATATAAGGTCCTTTTTTACTTGATCTTGCCATATTAAATCCTTAAATTAAACTGATGCTACCTTTTTGCCTTTTCTATTAGTGATGATGTGCTTAGCTGATGCTTTCTTAGGCTTACGAGTTTTTCTGCCTAATCTTTTACCAGTGTAAGACTTAGGAATACCACCGATAGGACACTTACCTTCACCACCACCATGTGGGTGATCGACAGGGTTCATAACCGATCCACGAACAGTAGGCTTAATACCGAGGTTTCTTCTTCTTCCAGCTTTACCCCACACAACGTTTTTCCAATCAGCGTTTCCGAGCTCGCCGATAGTGGCCATACAATCCACACTTACTCTACGCATCTCACCTGATGGGAGTCTTAGAGCCGCTTGGTTATTTTCTTTTGCAAGAAGCTGAGCCGAGTTACCTGCTGATCTCACTATCTGACCGCCTTTACCGGGAGTCAATTCGATATTGTGGATCATTAAACCCAGAGGAACATCTCTTAAAGGAAGAGAATTACCAGGCTTGATCTCAGCATCTGGACCAGATTCTACAACTGCGCCAATTACTAAATCTTTTGGACAAAGAATATATCTTTTTTCGCCATCATCATAAACAAGCAAAGCTAAATGCACGTTACGGTTAGGATCGTACTCGATAGAAACTACCTTAGCTTTAATGCCGAGCTTGTTTCTTTTGAAATCTACTTGACGATATTTTTTTCTGTTGCCGCCGCCTTTATGACGAGTGGTAATTTTACCTTGGTTGTTTCGGCCAGTAGATTTTTGAAGCTTAGAGAGCAACTTTTTCTCTGGTTTGGAACTGGTAATATCACTGCGATCCAATAGGATTGTTCCGCGCGAGCCAGGAGTTCTAGGTTTAAATTTTTTGAGGGCCATAGTTTTTTCTCATTGTTAGATAAAATAGGGTTTTTTTGGTAACCCTAGATTACGTAGATGGTAAATAATAGCAAGACTGATAAGGAGAGGGGCTTGGTATTTACTGAAAAAAAGCTTAAATTCTTGAACTGCTCTCCTTAACTTTGCATAGATCCAAAATTAGCGATACAGAGTATTGAAAATCCCAGTTTTTGGGCTCGGACCTTAGGGATCCTGCCCAGGAGCTAGATTCTTTAGGCAGGAATTTGGGATTTTAAAACCTATGCAAAGTTAAGGAGAGCAGTTCTAGATATACAATTTAATATCAAAAATTAAACAATTCCAGATTTATATAGGTACAGCCCTTAACCAGCCGACTAAAATATGAGCCAAAACTACAATTATCTAAATAAAGTTTGCGGAAAACACACAGTGGCCCTCGAATTTTTAGCAGAGGCAGGAATAAATATCGTTAATAATGTTACAAAAAGTCCAGAATTGGGTAAAAATCTAGCAGGGGTTGGATCGAACCCTAATTTTTTTCGTCTTAATGCACAGTATGCTCAATATTGTAGGTATCCCAAAGTCTTACAGAACCTTGGTTAACTGCTCTTCTTAATTTTTCACATAACACAAAATATCATTGTGCGGTCAGGATATTCACAGATTTTCAGGATAGGGCTAAGGTGTTTTTAAAAAACTAAATACCAGCAAAAGCTTCTTTCAAGATATGCGACATTAAGGAGATCAGTTAAGGATTCGCTCCCTGAGCCAAGATCCCTTCTTGGCTCAGGGTTGAAAAATCGTCGAAGACGCATTTTTCAGTGGATCCTTAAAAAATGGTCTGCTAGACTGGTTTTGGAAGGCGAAATTTTGATTTACATCCTACAAGGCAAAGATCTTTTTAGACGGCAGCTCAGGCTTAACCAAATCAAATCTCAGTATCTAAGCCCAGGGCTTGAAGCTTTTTGCTACAGCGAGTTCCAGAACCCCGCTCTGGTGGATTTTTGCTCAGCCGTTAAAACACCGGGATTCGGGATGGGCACAAAACTAATTCTAATAAAAGACTTTCAATACCTAGAATCCAAAGCTGATGATGAATCTCATATCGAGATAATTTCAAACACTCTTCAGGATATCCCCGCTGGCACAGTCATAGTCTTCTATTCAGAGAAAATCAACGGCACAATCAAGCTAGTAAAAAACTTAAAAACAAAAATTAAAGATTTAAACTTAGAAGAGTTTGCGCTCTTTAACGCTTGGAAAGCACAAGAAGCTGGAAACTGGCTTGCTGACTACCATCGCGAGCAAGTCAAGCTGGGAACTCTGAGCGGACCTGCCATCGAAAGAGAGGTCGCTGAGCTAATCGCTGAGCAAGTCGGACTTGAAGATAGCGGCAAACTATACTCAGAGCTAATTCGCTTAATAGCGCTTGGCAAGCCAATTACAAGAGATCTAGTACTAGAAGAGTGTAGAGGCAGACATGATGTGTTTGCACTGGCGCGCAAGTTAGCTGAGCAAGACCGCTCTGGAGCTTGTTTTGAGCTGAAGCGAATTATCGAAAACAAAGAACTGCACCTGGGGCTAATTGCCGTCTTAGATACGACGATTTCGCGCTACCTGAAGCTAAAACTTGCTCTAGAAAAGCGTTTGAGTGAAGCGGAGCAATCTCGGGTCACGGGAATTTCTCCTAATGCGCTATATTACCAAAAACAAAATATCAAAAAAATGCAAAGCCCTCACTTGCAAAAAATCCTTAGTGAGCTTACCAATTTAGAGCGAGCGGTAAAGACCGGCAAGCAAGATCTGGAGCGGGGTCTAAGGATTTTAGCTCAAAACTAAAAATCGCTAATTATCAAAAACATGAGCCCCAATTGGGTTTTTGAATTTGGTGATGTTGTTTTGGAAAAGAAGCTCGACATTGCCAGTAGGACCGGATCTTTGCTTAGCTATGATTACATCAGCAATACCAGCTTTTTCGCTCTGTTCGTTATAGTAATCATCGCGGTAAATAAACATGACTATATCAGCGTCCTGCTCGATAGATCCTGATTCACGCAAGTCAGAGAGCATGGGGCGTTTGTCCTGGCGCGCTTCAACCGCTCTTGACAACTGGGATAGAGCTAGAACCGGGACATTGAGCTCTCTTGCCATGAGCTTGAGACCTCTGGTGATTTCAGAAATTTGATTAATTCTCGAATCATTACCCTTGCCTTCTAAGAGTTGAAGATAGTCGATAACCACCATACCAAGCTCGCCCTGGAATTGGGTTTGGAGCCTTCTGCACTTGCCTCTGATCTCCATTACTGAAACGCCAGCTGAATCATCGATATAGATAGGAGCTTCACCAAGCTCGCCCATCGCAATACCCAGCTTAGACCAATCGTCGGCGTGGAGCTGTCCTGAGCGCACGCGCGAGCTATCTACTTCCGCTCGGCTACACAGAAGCCTCTGGACAAGCTGTTCTTTTGACATCTCAAGACTAAAAACCGCTACTGGCTTACGATTGATCAGAGCTACGTTCTCTGCGATATTCAGTGCCAGAGAAGTTTTTCCCATTGCAGGTCTTGCCGCTAGAATTATCAAATCACTTTTTTGTAAGCCCGATGTAATCACATTAAGGTCATAAAACCCAGTATCCATGCCCGATAGCTTGCCTTTATTAGCTTCACGCTCTTCTAAAATTTCCCAGCTACGATGAACAAGGTCACCAATGTGCATGAGGCTTTCCTTGGATTTAGATTGGGCAAGATTGAATATTAATTGTTCGGCTTTATCGACTAAATTATCCAAATCTTCTTCAGAGTGGTAACCCAGCTCCACGATTTCGTTTCCAGCCAAAATCATATTACGCAGAATCGACTTGGTCTTGATGATTTTTGCGTAGTAAGGTGCGTTTGCCGCAATGGGAGCATGTTCGCTCAAGCTAGCTAGATATGATCTACCTCCAATATCTGCTAAAACGCCTTTGTCATTTAGGTATTGAGAAGCTGTAAGCAGATCGATGTTTTCGTTTTTTTCTGAAAGGCTGATAAAAGTCTCAAAAATTAATTGGTGGTTTTTTTTGTAGAATTGCTCGGGTTTGTCGATAAATTCAATGACTTTATGGAGAGCATCCGCATCAACTAAGATCGCCCCCAGGACGGCTTGTTCAGCTTCGATACTGGAAGGGAGCAAAGCTTCTTCGATTTTGCGATTGCTTGTGTTAGTTACCATTAATATGATTATAGCCTTTTAAGGGAAACTTAATTTTTTTACATTTTTTTAGCCTAAAATCTTGTGTAATGCTATATTAAAATTTGCCGAATTAATTATATAAAGGAAAGCCCTTGATCGATAAAACTCTATTTAAAAAACTTGAAGAAACTGAGAGCACCTATGAATCTCTGCAAGAAAAACTTGCTGACCCTGCGATACTCTCCAATCAAGCTGAATACCAAAAAACTACCCGCAATCTAAAAAAACTTGAAAAGACTGTCGAACAGTTCAAGCTCTACAAGTCGCTCAACAAGCAGATGGAAGAAGCTAAGCAAATCATAAAAGAAGAAAAAGATCCTGAGCTAATCGAAATGGCGCGACTAGAATTCGAGGAAGCCGAAGCTAAATTACCTACTCTTTCTGATAATTTAAAAATCCTACTTCTACCCAAAGACCCTGATGATGACAAGGACATTCTTGTAGAAATCAGAGCTGGAGCGGGCGGGGACGAAGCGGCCATTTTTGCTGGAGATCTTTACCGAGTCTACACTAAGTACTGCGACAGCAAAGGCTGGAAGCATCAAATGATCGACTTTAACGATGCTGAACATGGTGGTTATAAAGAAATTGTTTTTGAAATCAATGGTGAGGATGTGTTTAGCAAGTTTAAATACGAATCTGGCGTGCACCGAGTGCAACGAGTCCCTCTAACCGAGTCCCAGGGCAGAGTTCACACTAGTACCGTTACGGTGGCAATAATGCCTGAGATCGACGAGGATATAAAAATCGAAATCAAACCTGAGGATATAGTTCTTACTACTTGCAGAGCAGGCGGTGCGGGCGGTCAAAACGTAAACAAGGTAGAAACCGCTGTCAGACTGGAACACAAGCCTTCTGGTATCGTAGTGCAGTGCAGAGAAGAAAGATCCCAATTACAGAATCGTGAAAAAGCAATGAAAATGCTAAAAGTCAAACTCTACGAAGAACAGAGACGCAAAATCGAAGAAGAGCAAAGAGCAAAACGCAAAAATCAGGTAGGAACCGGTGGCAGAGAGGAAAAGATTCGCACCTATAACTACAAAGACGACCGCGTCTCGGAACACCGCATTAACCAAAATTTTCCATTAAGAAGAATTATCGAAGGTGAGCTTGATGAGATGTTTAACGCTCTTACCGCCTACGATCAAAAATCCCAAATCGAAGCCCTTGAAAGCTCCCTAGCCTAGATCATGGACTACACAAAAAAACAATCAGATAGTTTTGAAGACGAGCTTGATGAGTTTTTTAAAGAGCGTGCTCTATTTAGAGCGCAAGCCCTGTCAGACAACTCCAGAACCCAATCAGGAAGCGCCAGAAACTGCGATGATAAAGTTTTTGAAAATCCTAATTCTAGTACTGGACTTTCAGGTTGTTGCATGACTGGCTGCGTAGACTGCCCTTGGGGTTACACGCCGCCCCTTAATTAATAATGTTCGTCAAGTTTAATAACACCTACAAAAAACTCCCTGAAAGATTCTATCAACTAGTCAATCCCACTCCAGTAGCTAATCCTAAGCTTATTAAGTTTAATTATTCTCTCGCTGAAGAGCTCGGGATCAGCGACATACCAGAAAACACTCTTGCTGATTTTTTCTCCGGCAATAAGCTCATAGCCGGCTCAGAGCCGCTTGCTCAGGCGTATGCAGGGCATCAATTTGGCAATTTCGTTCCGCAGTTAGGTGATGGACGCGCTATTTTACTTGGTGAAATAGAAGATAGAGATTCTGTTCTTAGAGATATCCAGCTCAAAGGCTCAGGTCCCACCAAATACTCTCGGCGAGGGGATGGTAGAGCTTGGCTGGGACCGGTGTTAAGAGAGTATTTGATCAGCGAAACCATGCATAAACTTGGTATTAGCACCACAAGAGCTCTTTGCGCTGTCAGCACAGGCGAAAACATTTACCGCTCAGAACCCTTACCCGGAGCTGTTCTAACAAGAGTAGCTAAGAGCCATATTCGCGTGGGGACTTTTGAATATTTTAGTGCGCGCGGTGATACAGAAGCACTTGAAGTTTTAGTTGATTATTTAATCAAAAGAGAATATCCGGAGCTCAAATCCTCTAATAATAAGGCTCTTGGGCTTTTAGAAAAAGTCGCCAGCAGGCACTCTGAGCTAATTGCCAAATGGCTGAGCGTGGGTTTCGTGCATGGAGTGATGAACACCGATAACACCAGCATCACAGGAGAGACTATCGATTATGGTCCTTGCGCTTTTATGGATACTTATCATCCAAATACAGTCTTTAGCTCTATTGATCATTACGGACGCTATGCCTACACGAACCAATCACAGATTGGCTTATGGAATATTTCTTGCCTAGCTTCTTGCTTACTTGATTTGATAAGTCCTGATAGAAACCAAGCTATAAGCCTATCTCAAGAAGTTTTTGATCAGTACAAAACTAATTTTAGGAATCATTATCAAAAAATCTTTTTAAACAAAATCGGCATTTTTAATAATCAGCAAGCCCAAGATATGGAATTAGTGCAGGAATTCTTGGAGCTTTTACAAGATTCTAGAGTTGATTTTACCCTTGGATTTTATAAGCTCGGCGAGCTCACGGAGAGGGGTTCTTGCACGAATGAGTTTAGAAGATTATTCGACCAGGGCGATAACCTTGAAGCTCGCTTGAATCTCTGGCTGGACAAATGGCGCTCTAGAATCCAATCCCAGAGACAAACTGACTTAATGGATCGCATGAATGCCGTCAACCCAGCTTTTATACCTCGGAACCATCATGTCGAACTAATGATAGAACAAGCTCGCCAAGCGGATTACAGCTATTTTAATGACTTACTCGAGTGCCTGAGCGAGCCTTATCACTACCGCGTTGAATATCAAAAATTCTTTAGTCCTCCGCCCGATAAAAATACGCAATATGTTACTTTTTGTGGGACTTGAGTTTTGCTAAAATTAAAAACGTGCTTACTAAAAAAGTTTCTCTTGTTATTTTACTAATTTTTATTAGCAATAGTTTTATCTATGCAAAAGAACCAAAATACTTCGATGAATCATTTCAAAAACTTTATCAAAAAGCTCTTAAGAAAAAAATTGTCACTGGAAGATTTGAAAAAATCAAAAAAGGTCTGTGGGAATATTCGATCGATTTAAAAAATGGTCAACTTAATGGAGAAGCACTTCTTTACGATAAAAAGGGATACCTAAAGGAGAGTGCTTTTTACAAAAACGGATTATTACATGGACAATACTATAAAAACCACAAAGAGAATATTCCTAAGATATATATGAACTTCCTAAATGGTATTAGTCATGGGCAATTTCAAATTTTCAATACTGATGGCTCTTTGATAACAGAAGGTAATTTATTAAATGGTAAACGTCACGGAACTGAAAAAACATTTTTTCATACTGGGCAGTTAAGATCAACTACGAATTATATGAATGGTGAGCGTCAAGGAACATCAAAAGTTTATAATCAAAACGGCATTTTGATTTGTAAGGCAGATTATAATAAAGGGCAAATAAATGGAGTCCTAGAAGAGTATTACGATAACGGATCTCTAAAACGGATCTCTAACATGAAAAACAATAAAAATTCTGGTCTATCGAGAGTGTATTATCCAGATGGCAAATTACAAGTTGAGGGATACTTTGCAAACGGTGTTCTCCATGGCATAGCCAAAGAATATAGCCCTGATGGCTTTTTAATTTCATCTAGAGAGTATAAAAACGGTTACCCCGTTTACAGCTTAGAAGAAATTGAATTGATGAAGCTTCAACAAATGTACGCAATAGAAAATAAAGTTAACAACCTATCTTCTGAACTGCGTCAATATCAACAAGAATCAAGATTTAGAAGCTATCAAGGAACCATTTATAACGATGGATTTGGTTATTCTAGAGTTAGATTAAATCCCTATTAATTAACGAAGAGGTGGTACTGAGCTCATTCTGCCAGATTCCTCACATGACAAAATAGTTTCTGTCATATTAATCTCTCTTGCTTTTTTACCAGCCAATGGCATATCCCAGATCGGAGAGATCGGCCATAGAAGTAAATCTGCGATTCCTAATCCAATTTCTCCAGTATAAAACGATCCACCCCCAGGCAAAAGTCCTAATACTATTGCAGTACTCTCATTTTTTCTTTTAAAATCTTCACATCCAAGTCTTAACGCTTCTCTGTATTTTTTTTCTTGGATTGCAGCTCCGTAACTTTGAGCTTTGGTAGAATTCGCAGAGATTAATAAAACAACAAGAATCAATAAACAAGATTTTAAATTTTTATTCATGATTTTTATTATAGCTATTTGGAGATGTTTTTATCAAGATTCGGCAGGTTTTAATTGAAACCACTTATCCAAATTCTCAAAAATCGTCTGATCTAAAACATCACAAATTAAATCATGATAAAACTCAATCATATTTTTCTTGCCATCTTTGGTTCTTATATAAATAGCCGGACAACCAATAGCAGGAAAAGAGTTTTCAATATCTTGGCTTGTGCCGTAAGCAAGCGCTGAGGGGGTGGCTTTGGTTCGCTCGATTAAATCATTAGAGAGAGATTTCAAAGGCAGTAATTGCGTTGGATTTTTCTTTTTATCAAAATCGAAATAATCTGAATTTATATCATAAAAATGATGAAGTTTGCGTTGCGTATGGTTACCTCCTAGAATACCAAGAAGCTTAAAAAATAATCCCATCTCTAGTTTTGAAAATCCTAAAATTAACTTTATATTTTTTCGAGTAATTTGTTTGACCGTTTCTTTAAATTCATTAAAATCCTTGTATTTCTTCTTGGAGTGATTTAATAGTTTTTCCGGTATGATTCTTGCGAAACCTAATATTAAAGCAAATGCATTTTGAAAACCACCTACAATGCTTGTTGCGTATGGAAAATTTAATTCTTGCCCATCACTAGATTTCAACTGAAGTACTCCATCAGAATCTTGTGGATTTTGGATCGAGGCAACATATTTAGCATAACCTTGAACAACTAATTCCTTATTAAGCAATTTATTAAGATCAATAAAAGCCTTATCCCAAGATTCTTGTGAGTCTTGTATACTCCTATTAAAATCAGCAATTGGTTGTTGATCAATCTTAGTGGTATTTTCACATGCATGAAAAAACTCCTCCATTTTTTTAAATTTTGCGCCAAAATCCCATGCTTTATCATTAGAAATTGGGGTTTGAATATCAGTCTTTCTAAGAACATTAGGAGCTTGTTCTTTAAAGCCTAATGCCTGATGAACAGCTTGATAAAAAGTTTGAGGATTTCTAATTAGCTGGCGCGCCCGAGTACTCACGGTAATAGTTATAACATAATTCCCGTAGTCCAAGGTGTAATCGAGATAATTTCTTCATTAAACTCTATAGTACTACTATAGGGTTTAATGAAAATAAACCAAGAATTACTTCTTAGCCTATTTCTCACTCAAATTATAGAGATTACCAATTATTTGATTCAACACACCGATTGGAGTAACTCTATTTAAAGACTCTCGATCATATTTAATGGCATCAAGAATTATACTTCTAAAACTACGATTAGTATTTCGCCATGATTCAAGGTCATTTATAAAACTCTTTACTGATACAGTAGTTGATTCTTTTAAACCCGTTATATCCAGAAGTACCTTGTCAATTATATTTAATAATACTCCTAGTGCTTTTTCACTAAAGACGTATTTCCCTGATAAGTCTTTTTGTTCTAATAAAAACTCTAGATAGGACTTGGAATCTGCCTCTTGACGAGATGCCAATATAGAACAAAGTTGTTTAAGTAAATTCTCAGGAGTGACTCCTTGTCTAACTTTTTTATGATATTCATTAAGCTTGACTTTTAATAAATCAATTTTTCTAAATTCTTTTTTCCAATAAGCCAACTGTTCTAGCTGGAAGTAATTTTCCTCAAAAACTTCAAGCGTTCTCGTACCATCTGCTGATGATGCGGCGTGAGCTGAATTCGTGTTTAAAACCATCTCAGGTTTTATATCTGTCTTTCCATAACATCCTGTTGTTTTATTAAGTTTACCAAACAGAAGTTGGAAAGCTTTATCTACATTACCTCCTGCAACCGCTTTAAAACCACCTGAAAGACCTTTAAAATCAAACCATCTGTCCCAAAGTATATTGTTATTAAGTAAAAAAGTTTTGATTTTTTGCACATCCTTTGCCGATATCGTAATTATCTTCTTGTGTGGATCATCATTAGCAAAATCATTTAGCTCTAAGGAGTAATTCATAAGTCGAGGATATTTTTTTAGGAATTTGGCTTGAAAAGCAAGCATAGCCTTACCTTTAAGTTTTATTTTTAAGTCTTGTTTTTGTGCTTCCGATATGTCTTTAAAAGACTCACTAGTTAAATAAAAATGATCTTGAATGTTATAAAGATTTCTTTTATAAGATTCAGGAAATATTAGATACTTTACTCTTGTTGGAGTGAAGCCTTGTACATCTTGCTCTGTTAAAGGTGTTAATGATCTTAACGCTTCAAGATCTTCATCCTGCAAATTAACTGTAGGTAGATCTTTTGTTGTGTTTAAACTTGCTTGGTGGTCAACTATTTTTCCGTTATTTTTTAAACATTCTAAAAATTCATACAAGGCTTCTGCAAACTGTACTTTAAACCTTGCTGCACCATCGTTATTTTCCCAAGAGGTCTTGAAATCAGACTGGCGAATTTTATTTTCTGTTTGCCCGCACAAATCCGGATAAGTCAATTGAAATGCCTCATAAACAGAATAGCCTGAATTATAAAGTGCTCCATCAAACTCTTTATCAAATCTTTCTCGCCAATTTTTAATTTGCTTGATCTTAAAAATATTCACTTTACCTTGATCATCTATACAACCTGCATCCCTAAGAATAGCTTGGGTAAGAAGCTTGATATACTTTAAAGAATTTATTCTCTCACCTTGTGCATTTGTTTGTGACCAATTGATTTTAATACCTTCTAAGTCCCAAGGTCTAATTTGCCCTTGTTTAATTCCAATAATGGCTGGTAAAGCCAATGTTAGGGCATCAAGAGGTCCTCTTAAATTATCAAGATTTAAATTAAAAACAGCCCTGTATCCTTGATTATTAAAAACTTCAGACCATTTTACTTTTTTAATTTTTTCAAGATCATAATTACCATCAGCTTTTATAATATCTTGCTCGAGTGCGATTCTTTTTGCACTCATAATCATAAGTTCAGGAATACCGTCATCAGAGTCTAATGCCCATTTAGAGTTTGCACTAATCAAATGAGGTCTGATGATTGGAAAATCTCCAGCCATATACATAGGATAAGCTATTTGCAACAAATCAAAGATTGATGCTTTTTTAAGCAGAGTCGCTAGACCTGAATCTTTTATCATAGAGGCAAGACTTATAGAATCCTCAATGTCAAAAGGTTTTAGCTGATTATGTTCTTCTGAAAAAACATAGCGCATTAACACTTGAACTCTTTTAGTAAATCCTTCATCACAATCTAAAAACCCCTTGGGGAATGAACTATTTGTACTCTGGGGTCGAGTATCGGATCTTACAGAAAATAAACAAGCGATAGTAGCAGAATCTTGTTTTTCAATATCACTTAAAGAGGTTGATTTAGGTATCTCTTGTAAAAAAACCTTTTTGAATTCATCATAGGTTGAAAATGTTCTGGATTTAATTTTAGGCAGGATTGATTTTGCAAGATCAATAATCTCTGTTCTTATTCTTGGTAATAAAAAACTAGACCTTTCAGCTGGAGAACTCAGTGGCTTAAAACCACTAGATCTTTTGATAGAAGCAATACTTTTAGGCTTTTCTTTTTTAGATCTATCTATTAAACTAATTGAAATTTCATTCGGAATATTAGTAGGGCAATATTTGTAAGATCCATAACTTCTTACAGGTTGACTAAGGCTTTGAGGGGGTCCATCTGATCTAGGGTTTTTTTTTGTGATGTTGAAATTCGTTCAATTCCAATACTTTCTAGAGCATGGTGAGCGTTAATTGTTTTTTGAGTTCGTTTAATAATCTCCATTAAGATAAAACCGCCAGGTTAATACTACCATAGTTGGGTATTATCTGGGTAGTTTCTTGGCAAATCCTATAGTGGCACTATAGGGTTTGGATCTTATTCCTAATAAAATAACCATTTTTATCACCAGCTCAAGGAGATTTTATAAAATTCAGGATAGTTTCGATAGATTTCTAATTGGATTCATGCTCCTAAAACCAATCCCTGACTGGCTTATAATAAATTTATGACTTGGCAATTATGAACTGCTCTCCTTAATTGTGCACAGATCCAAAATTAGCAAAACAGAGTATAAAGAATATTTGTTTTTTGGCTACAACCTTGGGGTCTTGGCTAGAGATATTAATTTTTTAGGCAGTAATTTGTGATTTAAAAACTCATGCAAAGTTAAGGAGAGCAGTTCTATAATTGGACATTGGATTACAACCCCCTTACCTAAGGATAAGACCTCTGAGGAACGAATTAAAAATGAAAAAGCCCCACAAAATGCAGGGCTTTTTAGCTTATTAGTGGTGCTCCCGGTGTGACTTGAACACACGACCAATCGATTATGAGTCGACTGCTCTGACCACTGAGCTACAAGGTCATTGGGTTTCAGGGGTTTGACACTAAAATTTTTCTGTCGTCGTGTCGCACCTGTTATAGATAATTCTAGCATCAAAAAGCTATAATGGCATGGTGCGACAGGAATCATCTTCCCAAATTAATTTTTTGCACTGGGTTTCGATACAATCTCCCTACCCTTGTCGTGATTTTACTAATCAGGACTACTTCCAAAGCTACGTGAAAGCTGGCAGGATATTGTATGCAATAGGCGATGATGAAGAGCGAGTAATTAAACACTGCACAAAAGAAAACTATCGATTGATCATCATCTATCGCAAAGATCTTAATCCTCTGGTTTTATTTGATCCTTTTGAGATTCTTAACAATGCTGACTCTAACGGTTTAGCAGAGTACTATTTAAAAGTAAACAAGAGGATCTTTGGTACAGAATTGATTCGCACGCAGAAAAGCGTCAGCGCGCCCTCTAATTTATTATTTGAGGTACTTTATTCCCTGCCCGAAGATAAAATTATTCTCTACTTACCTACTGTTTTGATTTTGGTTCGATTAGCTGGACTAGATAGATTTATCCAACATTATCAATTCTTTGATGATACTACTAATCATCACATTACATTTATTGAACAATTTAAACACGATAGCATTGTACACAATTACATATGTTTAGCTTCTGGAAAGCTTTTGAGTTCACCTGGATTATTTGCGAGTCGAAAACAATATGATTCTTTTACAAGAAGTGATTCAATTAAAAGAATGAATAAAGTCTGTAGATTTCTAATGGAGCACTTTATTCTATGGAATAAAAGAAACTGTACAACAGATATAAACTATGATGATTTGCAAGAAAATATAACTGATTTTTGCAAGAACAGCATCGAAGGTAAGTCCTTTAATGGTCGCAAGCACCCTGCAGAACCATCTGATGGCTACTATCCAGAACTTCATCATGAGAGTAATTACAATTTGATCGAAGAGTTCGAAAAGGGTATTTTCAATTACGGACTAACTAGAGAGAAAAAAAAGAATAATCAAAAAGAGGAAGAGATAGTACACTTTGGTTATACTTTCAGTAAGTATGGCTCCCAACAATGGAATTTTAAGATTGAGAATCCATTAAAATTGCTTAGAGATAAACTTTTATTGCGCAGGCAAAAGAATTTATTACTAACAAAAGACTACAAGCAAGAATACTTTGACTTTATAAAAGCAAACCTACAGCTTAATAATCTAGTTATTAAATCTTTGAAATTAGAACCAGAGTATTTATCTCCACCAAAAGACCCTGGTAATGAAAACACGTGAATAAAATACTAAAATCCCTAGAGCTCAATTAACACAGTATGACCACACCTCGAGATGCTAAAATTTCAATCGAGATTTATAGTCTACTCATGTGCTTAATTAACCTCCTAAATTCAAACAAAGAATATATTATTGGTGGACTATCACTGCCTATCATTGCTGGATACGTTTTAGAGCAATATCAGAATTTTTCTATCTGCTTAGAAAACTATCGAGTCTTCAATAGTGAATTGAATGAGATTAAAGAAGACTTTGCAATTGAGCACAGTCGGTTCTTTGCTGAGCATCTTACTGGTGCATTCTTCAGTACTTCATTTCATGAGACAAATAGATTATTCAACGCTCAGGAACGGCAGATAACGAAAAAATGGATTGAGTTTAATATTGAAAATAAAAAATTAACTCCGGATTTTTTCTTTTGGTTATACTCTTGCATCGCCTTCTTGTTTAATATTCACATCATCAAAGAGACTAGAATTAAGAAAGGTGAACTTTCAAAGTGGCTTACTGAGCGTAAGCAAGAAATGGTTACTGAGTTAAACAGAAAAGTAAATCACAATAGCTTCTCTCCTTCTATTGTCTCAATGACTCTCTTTGAAAAATCGTTATCAACTTTGAACTCAACTACTGTTTTCGTTTTGAATTTGTCAATTAGCTCTTCTTGACTAGCTTTATCTTTTACCTGGGGGAAGAATAAATTAAAAAACCAGATATCTGGATCAACATAGTCTTTGTCGAACCTTATAGCAATAGTGGTACTTAGAATCAACAAGTCCGTTTTCAGACGCTCAAGTTCATTGATAACATTTTGTGAATTCTCGACAAACTTGTTACAAAAGAATTCTCTATCTTCATCACGGAATTTATCTTTTAGTTCGTTGAAATATTTTTTTATATTACCGTAGTCTTGGTTGTTAGTAGCTGTAATTCTATTGCAATCGCTAACGAAGTGACGCACAGATTCCAATTTATTTATGATTTCTAAATTGGCAATAGAGAACTGCGTTCCGTAGTCCTCAAGTACAGGCATTGCTTCCAACTCATTAGTAAAGAAATTTTGCAATTTCTGTTCAATACCAGATTTTCTGGCATTAACAATAGTAAGGTTATATTTAATTGAATAACTAAGTCGATTGAGATAGGCAGAAGCAATATTTAGACTTGATAAGTGTTTAAACTTTCTATTAGCTACAGCTACAAAGAGTTCGATAATTTTAGTCAGGCCAAAGACTATAAGTGCAGAGACTATACCAGTGAATAACTCCTTGTTTGCGATATCAGAGAACCTTAAAATCGTTAGCCAATAGACAGCCTCAGCAATAAATATCGGAGATACCAGTAAGGTGATTATGATAGCAAAAATTATGCCTCGATTCTTACACGACTGCCAGCTCATCTTTAACCTCACTATGTATCCTATCCCAGGCTTCGAGTACTAAGCGTTTAGTGCGGTATTCACCATATCGTTTATTCTCATTGTTTTTAAGCACCCTAAAAGTTTCGGTTGGATAATGTTCACCCATAACATCAGCAGGGTCTAGAATAAACTGTAACTCTTCTCTTGTTAAACCATATAATTTTGCATAATATGCATCTAACTCTGCTTGTAGTATTGCTCTGCGTTCCGAGTCCCACTTAAAAGGTGGTCCTGTATAGCCGTGGTCTTCTGCAAATCCCCTAAGATCTTCAGATGTATAGTAAAGTTCCAATGCTCGTTGTTTTATAAAATCTATATCGCTTGTTGAATAAATACTCCTTGGTAAAATTGGTAATTGCTTCACATGGAATACATTAATATTTTTTCCTCCCATCTTTTGTCTCAAAATATAATCAAGAACAATTGATGAAAAGTTACAATATAAACTTAAGATTCTTGAGTGAGATGCATCTTCATGAAGAAGAATGCACATGCTATTTCCAACTCCACACATGGGTAGTATTGATGATATTAAATTACGATAAGTTGCACTATTACTAACAGTTCTATAACCAAATAAATACTTGTATTTGTATTCTTTTTTCTTTAATGCGGATAGAACATCTTCTTCCTTCAAAAAGTATTGTGGCTCTACCCGAGATAAAGGATTCTTCCGCTCCTCAGTAATATTTTTGAAATCTTGTGTTTTTATATCAAATGATGAATATCTATGGTCATACAGATCAATCATCTTACCTTCATATAACGGTAGTAACTTTTGTGAATCATCGGTATTGGTCACATCCTTAGTATCAATAAATAAATGACTATCGTTTGACATATGAAACATGCTCATAAAACTAATCCCCCAAGGATTGCCGTTTGCTGGGTCATTTTCATTGATTAGCACGGGAACACGCTTATAGATACTCAATGTTAGCTCAGCATCTTTTTTACTATTGAAGATAGGAGATGTTTTTGTGTTAGGGTTAAGTCTTTTAATATCATCAGGAGAGATTTTTATTTTCTTGTCTGGATTCAAGAGATCTGAAACTCGAAATGCACCATAAATAAACTCAATTTCTTGGTTTTTAGCAGAAGACAATGTCAGCAAGCAAAAACGATTGTGACTCAGTATATCAAAGAATCTTTCACGGTTTTCAAATTCATAACAACAAACAATCTTTTGATTACAAAGAATATCGTCAAAAAATTTCTTTGTCGTATCATCCGTCATTATCCCAGCTGGGATAATGACCCCGAGTTTACCAGATAGATTTAAGATTTTATAACCCAATTCAGTAAACAGAGGATAAAAATTTAGGTCACCCACTGCAGTAAGGGGCTTAAAGCCAGATTTTGATATAAAATTAATTGAACAGAGTGAATAATATAGGGCATCGTTATACTCTGCCATAATACTTGGAGTTTCTTTTTTTAATTTCTCAATAGCCTTCTTAACTTTGCTTTTATTGGTTAAAAAGGCAATGTTTGAATCTTTTTTCTTAAAGAAATCCTTGTCCTTCAATTTTACTTTTGCCCAAGGCGGATTGCCGAGTACTACATCAAAGCCCTGCTTACCATTAAGAAATATATCTGGGAATTCAATCTGCCAGTGAAAGAATTTATATTTTTGTGATAACTCCTGTGCTTTTTTTATTTTACTATCTGCCACTGATTGATGAGCTAAGAGCGCTTTAACATCAGCCGTGCTTGCAATAGTTGCAGTGTTAATATCACCCTCGATTTGTTTTGGACAGAAAAAAGTTGCGGTCCAGAGGTCACATGCATTTTTTAAGTTTCGATAATTTTGATCTTCTTTAAATTTTGTAAAAAGCTGTTCTTTCTTTTCTAACTCAATTAAATTTGTGTCTGAAGCTTGGTTAATCAGGTTTGCAAGTGCGACCAGAGCTGTTTCATTATCATTACTGTCTTCCAAATTAACAAAAAGGGCAAATTTTCTCTGACCATCTCTTTCTTCTTTATTACGTTTCTTGAGTTCACTACACAACTTCTTGTCATCATCGAGAATGGCTTTGTAAGCCTCATCAGGGATGCCCTGCTTGAGAACATTTAGATCAAAAACTCCAACTAGCGAGTCACCATTCTTAATGTGATGGTCTAAAAAGTTTAAAGATTTACCAGGTATAGCGGCTTCTATCCATAAAGCAGACTTGCAAAGCTCTATTGACAGCTTATTTTTATCAACTCCATAGATACATTTGCCAATCACTTCATGTAAGGCTTCTCTCCTATGTTCTTCAGTGGGAGAATCTTCTCCTGCTTTAATTAGAGCTAATTCAGCAGCAAGCTTACGAGCAGCTGCTAGTAAAAAATGCCCAGATCCACAAGCTGGATCTATGATCCTCAAGTTTAGAAGAGCAGTAATAGGATCTTGAGGATTTTTTTTAATAGTATCTTTTATAACTGGGTCCAGTGCTGTTTTAAGTATCTGTTGCACTAGAGAGTCTGGGGTATAGTAACTACCAGTCGTTTTACGCTCTGAGCCCCTCTTGGATTTCTTGCCTTTACTATCCTGTATGTCTTGCTCTTCACCAACAAAAACAAACTCTCCTGCGGCAATATTGATTTGAGGTTGTAATTCTAGTAGAGACTCATAAACGCTACCAAGCTCTTCTGTATTCATGTCTCGATAGTTAATCTTGATAGTATGTTTTTCTTTTTTAAAGTAGCCAATGTGATAGATAGCTTCAAGGAGATAACTGTTTTGCAGATAGAGACCGTTAATAAATTTGGTCTTGTTAGACTTGAACATACCCCCTAATCCAGTGAGGCCAAGTGCAGTTCCACTACCATCATCTAGCTTATTAAAAACCAATTCTAATGCTTGATATAAATCATCGTAATTATCATAGTTTTTTTTCTTATAAGCAAGATCTCTTAATTTTGAAATCGAATAACCCTGATAATATCTCTCTCTAGTTTCTTTACTGGCATCCTTGCTTACTAATAAATTCCTGTCCTCGACTACTAAAAGAAACAATAATCTATAAATAATAACGAGAAGCTCTTGAAAGTACTCAGTTTCATTTAGTTTGGCTTCATTAAAATCTTGATAAAGACTAGAATTTTTTTGATGCTTCAAGAAGCCATTACCGAGGGCTTTAAGGGCCTTTTTAACTCCATCCCTAAGTGTGTCAAGAGCTCTTTCACCTGTCTCATAGGCTTCTGCTCTCCATATTTCAAAAATACAATTAAAAGTTTCATTGTCAGGAGCTTTGAAACGAGTAGAATGAAAAAGCAAATAAAAAAGAGTAAAGTCTGAATAAATCTGATCATCAAAAACTCTTTCTAAATCTACTTCAATAAAAGCAGGTCTAGTTAGAGAGGGATTATCTCTTAATAATCTAATTTTGACGCCATTAAATACTACACCATAAAGGTACTCGTCAGTCGCATTCAAGAATTCTTGCATTAGAGCACCAGCAGTACGTTTCCTCCCACGATCACCAAAATTAACTAATGGTTGTTTATCAAAATCTATTGATGGATCAACTATAAGGACTGGTATATTGTCGAATAGATAATTTATAGGAAACTCGCGTTCATCAATAGTAATCTTTTGACTCTGTTTGCTGACCTGCTTGAAACCCAATACATCTTTAAAAAACCTAATGGCAAAATCAAAATATTCTTTTTGTCTATATTCAGCATTAGTCCGAAAATCATAGAAATCATAAAAGTTTTCATTTGCTATTTGCCAAGACTGACTTATAAGCTCTCTTATTTTCTTCTTAGAGCCGTAACTTGAAGAGCTTTGATGAGTAGCCTCAAGAGCAGATACTTTTTCAATAAAACTAGAAAGTAAGAATGGTCCTTCATTTCTTACAGCTTCTCTTATTGAACTTGATAGTTTTATTTCTGACATTTGCTAATCCTTAGATGGCACGAGCACTGAGATGCCGACAATATCAACTGGCAAACATGGCTCTATTTGATAATGCACATGTGTTCGACCTGAGCTTTCTCTAACCCTTTTATGGTCACTCATTAAGATATCAGCTCTTTCTTGAGCATATTGATTCAAAAGTTTGTCACAGCCTGAAAGCTCATCCAAGGCACGA